>Ga0228710_1002422_pt1 | contig 29350 bp, 23 predicted proteins | sample MedpolnodulmetaG_FD_177995 | JGI IMG/M metagenome (GOLD analysis project Ga0228710, IMG submission 177995) | Root nodule microbial communities from Medicago polymorpha collected in Santa Monica, California, United States - pink nodules | ecosystem: Host-associated > Plants > Roots > Nodule...
ACCGTTGATAATCTACACGCGTTAGAAAAAAAAAAAAAAAAGATGAATCATTTTTCGTTGGTTTTAATAAGTTATTTAGTAAGTTATGTTGTTGGTATTATATTATTTTTTTTGAACAAGCCAAAATAGAATTATATACTAAACAAAGTTGTCCCAAAAGCACAAGGTGTGCCTTAGAAACTACTTCGGAAACCATTACAACGATTACAAACATGACACAGCAGAAAACATTAGCCTATACCCAAACAAATAGGAGGGTTTGACCACCACTGTTGTGTACCAAAAACAAAGTTAGCTTTTTTAGCTTTCAGCCAACCTAAAGACAGCGTCTTAATCTTGTCCAATAAACAGGGAATGGGAGTAACAATGTTATTAAACAGGCGGTTATTTCGTTCATTCCAAACAACACAGACACATAGAAGCCATACGAGTTGCATAAAAGAACGTCTAGCATTACCATCACCTGGCAAATGAGTAAACTGTAAAAAATGATCAGAAATATTATCCGCGTCCACCCCATAGCAACCGATCCAATCACGCACCAAATGCCAAAGCGAACCAAAAGTATTACACAATAAAAAGAGATGTTGTGCCGTTTCAGGATGTCCGCACCCAGCAACACACGAGGACATGTCAGTCGACAACACCCGTCTAGCAATCAAATTTGTCTTTGTTGGTAAACGATCACTGATGAGCCTCCAAGCAAAAACGAACACCTTCAGAGGAACCTGTTTGTGCCACACCAAATCCAGAGCATAGTCCTCGACATGACGTACCTGAGATGTTAGTAAACTATATGCTCCACGAACTGTGTAGCCACCTGACGGATCCGGAAGCCACACTCATCTATCTGAAACATTAGGATTCAAGGAAACATCAAGAAGTAAAGTCCTACACTCTGCTAACATCTCCTCCTCCCACTGCCACAACCTGCGTCTCCACCTCCACACATCCCCCACCACTCTGAATCAACAGAGAGCAAGTCTGCCACTGAAATAAACTTATTCTCCGTTAACTCAAACAGTCGACGAAACCTCTCACAGAGAGGAGCCTCTCCTATCCACCTATCAAACCAAAACGACGTATCACACCCATCACCAACTCTCCTCAACACTTGATCATCAAACCAACCTCTACCTCCATCCCCATCCCTTTTCCTAAGTCGACTCACTTCCCTCCACCAACAAGAAACACTCCGGCCCCCAACCTCCAACCTGCCACCTAATTTGCCATACCTGGCGACTAAAACCCTATACCACAAACCACCTCTGTCTACCAACATCCTCCAACACCATTTGCCTAACATGGCAAACATGATTCTCTATATTGAAACCCTAGCCTTCGTTGTTGTTTTATTCTCTCTTTCTCTTTGATTCTCTATATTGTTAACATGGCAAACATGATTCGATCCTCCTTGAATTACGCGTCCCTTAAGCTATTGAGTTCCCAAAAGTTTGGGAGTGTAATCATAGTTGTTTTTTGTGATTCTTCTTCAATTTTTGGACTTTGATTGTTCCCTTTAATGGTTGTCTACATTTTCAATTTGGTAATAAGTCTGATTCAATTTGGTTGTAGTTCCTTCTCCATTCAATTTGGTAATAAGTCTGATTGATTATTAACAAAAAAAAAAATGTTTTGATTCCATTGCTGAAAAGAAAGAAGAAAAAAGGTATCAAGTGTGTTGTGTAATCTACAAGATTTTTTTTTTTTTAATTTTCAGCATCGAACGGTAAGAGCTTGGTTCACTTCCCTGTCTTTTGTGTTGAATTTACATGTGTAAAGAATTATTTTAAAAAATGAGCATTTTGTGGTGGAGCATTGTTGAATAAAATCGGTTTTTAAACATTGCAACCCTTTTGAAAACTGTATCTCAATTCTTCTTTGGTTTTCGATAGAAGCTTTTTGGCAGTTGGCACTTGAGCTAGTTAGCATTTCGGTACTGCTTGACCAAGCGTTTGAAGAAGCATTTGTTTAGTTGAAACATAAAGCACAATTTCTTCCTCAGTGTCATGGTGATTTCGATCTTTGACATGCTTTTGTTGTTCTATTATGGTGTTTCTTTTGGATAATTTGGCAAGTTAAAATAGTGCTAATGTGTTTATGAAAATCTCATCAACATCAAAGGAAGATTTAAATTTTTTGGTTGCTTCTCTCTCTTTGTTGGAATGATGGATGATTCATATCTTTGATTGTTTCTTCTTTAGTCGATTCTTTCTTTGTTGTTGGTTTCTCTATTAGATTATCTTCTTCTTCTTCTTGGTTAATACTCATTTGATTGTTCTTCTCCCTTTTGATTCATATGTTTGATTGTTTGATTTTGTTCGGTTTGATCCATCATTTTGGTTTCTTGTTTGGCTGATTGATTATTTTTTGTTCATCCTTCTGTTTGATTGATTCCCTGCATGTCGATACTTTTGTTTAACTGATTATCTCTCGTCATTGATTCTTCTGTTTAATTGCTTCTCCCTATGGGTTCTTTTATTTGATTGGTTATCTCTATAATTTTAGTTCCTTATTTTGATGTTATTCTGTTTGGATTCTTCTCTTTTAGATTGATTTGATTTGGTTCTTCTCTTTGTCGGTTCTCTCTTTTACTATTGACTCTCTCTGATGGTTTCTTATCTTGGTTTATGCTCCTCTCTATGATGTTTCTCTGTTTGGTTGATGTTCATTTTTACGATGGTTAGACACCTTGGTTGCTTCAATATGTTGGCTATGTTATTAGTTGGTTTTGTTTATTTTCAGGGTTAATCTTTCAACAAGATTAAAGCTTAGTAAGCTTTAACTTGAGGAGTAGTGTTAGAACATTAGATTTTTTTTCTTCTGTTTTTAACAAACTCTCAAGTTTTTTGTTGTTGCATCATGAGTTTGAGGGAATGTGTTAGACAATAAGCTGTTGAGTTCATCTATTGGGGGTACTTATGTTTCTAAGTTAGTCGAGTCGTTTAAAGTTTTATTATATATTCTTTTTGGAAAATGTTAACTTGTGCCCTTAATGCAAAAGTTTAGAATCCAAATGTAGAAATAATGTATTGGAATACGTGTATTAAATTTAATTTTTAATGTTTTAATGAATTGAATGCACAAAGTTTAAGGGAATATTTATTTTTTTGGATTTCTTAACATATGCCCTAAGGGCACAAGTTAACACTATCCATTCTTTTTTAATACTTATTTTGATAAGTTATGTTATTGTTATTCTAATGAAACTCTAAGCATCGTTGTCATTTTATTCTCTATTGTCTTTGATTCCCTATGTTATTAATGGTGTTCACATGAAGTTAGTTCAAGCATTTTCAATCCTAGATTAGTGTGTTAGCATATAAAGGACCCAATTTACGAGACAACTTAAAACATGCTTAAACTAAGTGGAAACCACAAATTCCAAAGAGGACTCCAACACTCGGCAACATGAATGTTGACTTCACCATAAAATAGCTTGCCGCCTAAGAATAACAAATAATCATATATATTTAAGGAAATGTTAACGAATGCCTCCGGAACACTTGTTAAGGGTCTTAAATAGTAATTTTTCTATAAAAACATGTGTATTTAATGCATTAAAAATTGAATTATTTAACTTTTTTAAAGAATAATTTTCTAATTTAGAATGCTTAAAGAGTCCCAAATAGTAAAAAAAAATTATAAAAACATGTGTATTAGAGAATAATATCATTTACTATCATTTATATTCATTCATGGAAATAATCATCATTTAAATTAGCATATTAATAGTTAATAGTTGATAGTGACAAGTTGTTCTTTGTTGTATCCATTTCTCGATCATAGCATCATCCCCAGACCGCGGACCTTTGTTGTATCCAAAGTTAGGCGGTCTTTTTCTTGCGGGTAGAATAAAAGAGGAGGAGAAGAAAAGAGTTATTGAAATGACAAAGAGTTTGACATTGTCTAGGAATATTCTCACGGATTTGAAGGGAAAAAATAAAGAAAGTTTGACGAATAACAAACAAGTGTACAATGCACGAACTAGGTGGCGAAAGGGGATAAAAGGTGACAAGACAGAGATGCAATACTTGATTGCAAAGTTGGAGGAGCATAAATACGTCTATTTTACAAGAGAGAAAAAAATGAGGAAACCACTCTTGAAGACATATTTTTTGTTTATCTGAAGCCAAATAATATTCCTAACACTTTTCCGACCGTTTTGGTCATGAACTCCACTTACATAACCAATTTGTACAGAATGTCGTATTTGAGATTGTTAGTGTCACCTCTACCAACATGACATATTATGTTGGTTTGGCCTTTCTTTCCTATGAACAAGAGGATAACCTTACTTGGGCACTTGAGATGTTTGTTGGTCTTTTGTCCTCAAAACTCAACATGCCTAAGGTGGTTGTCACCGATAGGGACAACTCTGATGAATGTCGTTGTCAAAGTTCTCACCAATACTTCCGCTTTACTTTGTTGTTTTCAAATTGGGAAGAATATAAGAGCTAAGTGCAGCAATATGTAGAGTCAAAGCGAAGCCTAAAGATGTAAAAGTTGATGGGAAATGAGTGAAGGTTGAGAAGGCAAGTGATGTTATTGAAAAAAATCATGAGTGCTTGAAAAGATTTGGTTGAATCTCGTACAAAGGATTCATATGTAAGTGTGGTAAAGCGATTCAAAGACGTATGCAAACCATTTCCAAAGTTCCTTGCATATGTTGAAACGAAAATATTGAACACCGTTAAGGAAAAATTTGTGAGGGCATGGACAGATAAAGTCTTAAATCTAGGGTGCAGAACCACCAACATTGTTGAATCGGCTCATGGAAAGTTAAAGAAAATATATTTGAGGAGTAGTGTATGATATTTGGCATCATGTTCATATGAAATAGACAAAATGTTGGCTATCTAGCTTGGTGAGATACAAGCAAGTTTTGGGAGGAGCTGTATCATCTTAGAACACAGATACAAAGGAAACTTTTTGTACTATGAGTTTGAGGTTTATGTATCTAGACCCGCATTGAGTTTTATCTTTGAGGAGGAAAAATGGTCCAAGACATTCGGCTCTGCTAAGAAAGATTGCGGTTGTTGAAGTAGATAAAATAGCAAGCGTATAAAACATATAGCGAACGTGACTTAAGTCACATTGGAGATATTCTAGTCACCAGATACTTAACAAAAAGTTAATTAATTTCTTTAAAATGAATTAACCTAAAAACATCTATTTCAATGAACCCCCCTTATTTTTTAAACTGTCTGCTAGAGCTTACGAAAATAACTTATGACTGGTCTCTATTCATGTGTCGATTGACCGATCATACTTGCAGGAAATGTCCTTCTGTTCGATTAACTAGTCATGTTCCTACGAATATGACTGGTTGACTGACGATCTATGTTCAAAGAGTCCTCATAATAAATACAAGTCACATTTCGAGTAGGATCGTTAGCTAAGTAAAAAAAAATGGCTGAGTTGACTCTTCAACCATTCTAATGTCCTTTTTGTGTATTTTAACATATCAAAGAGTTTTTTTTATTTGATCAAATTGAACATTGATTTTTCCTTTTTATGTATTGTAAAATATCAAAGTGTTTTTTTTGTATGATCAAATTGAACATTGGTTTTTAGTAGTGGAGGACAACCTTTTCTCATAGGAAAACTGAAAGTTAACATGACAATGTTGATATGGTGGTAGAATACCATTAGGTACATAACCATTAACATCAACTCTTTCAACAACAATTCTCATAGGAGGATCAAATTTAGGATATATAATCATTCAACCAACCATATCCTTGAGATTAATTGTAAATCGACCCAAACCCACAAAATTCATCGTGATCCAAGCACCTAAACGAATATCATACAAATCAACAAGAGCTGGTCATCCTTTTGTTAAAAAAACACTACCATTGAACCTTTTCACCAGCATATGAAATTCATTGTTGTTTGGATCTACCAATGTTGCATAAAGACCGATTTGATCATCAAAATCTCCAGCAAACATATTTAGTAGTATTAGAACACCCTGAAGAAAAACAATTTTTTTTTGTCAAAAACGATTTTGAAAAGAGATATACAAATATTGTAATATGTGCATCATCGTGTACGTAAAATTTTATATACAAAACTTATACTCTCACATGGTGTGCATCAAACTCCACGCAGTATGTTCTAGATTTGATCCTTGGTTTGTTGACCACCTTGTCCAACTCAATTACCGGATTCAGATCCAGAGGTGCTAATACATTAAAAAAACAAATAAGGCTACACGTTAGCGACATCAGAAGGAACTAAAATACGAAGAAAAAAAAAGAGAAACTAAACGAATATCGGTCAAACAATGATACGAAAGCAATGTCTCCATATTACGATCAATCATTGCGTAAAAGATAGATGAGCAACAAAGGTGTGTGGATTAAGAAATGAGAGAAACCAAAAACAGAAATATGAATTTATAGAGGAAGGGGCAGAAGTGTAATTCATTTATGTCGGAGGGAAAACATAAGTTTTGAATTCAAATTTCGTATTCAATTGAATCTTATGTCATAAAAGCGTGTTAAATTTCATTTATGTTAATACTATTCATGACACGTTGTTAAATGTTATTTTAAATGCCACTTAATAGAAAGAAAAGGTGAAGGACATTATCATCCTAATTGAAAGCTATAAGGGCTAACTGCGACTTTCCAAGTGAGTTGGAGGAACAAATTTAAATTTAGGGTTAACTTGATCCAACAAGCTTTTATAATAAGAGATAACATAAAAAAAATCTGACACGAAAAAATATATTATAAAAAACCTATTGTTGCCAAATCAAAATTATAACAAGTGCAATATGATCATTAAATCTCAACAAAGGGCATATTGTTATGAATATTAAAAATAAATGTCGACAAACACTTGTACTTACCCATTAAATACTTCTCTATAAATATAATAATTCTCTCTATTCTTACTCCTGTTTCTTTAGGCTCTGTTTGGATTGATGGAACAGAACGGAGCGGAACGGAATGGAACATAATGAAATAGAGTGGAATAGAGCGGAACAGAATAATGATTCTGTTCCATTGTTTGGTTATTTTATGATGGAATGGACTAAAATTATGATTCCATTGTTTGAAAAGTGAATTGAAAGGAACAAATTATAACTTTTTATTCCATTTTTACCCTTACAAAACTATGAATCTAACTTGAGATTTATTTGTTAATATTATGCACTCATCACTTATATATATATTAATCAGATATATTGGTGTTCTAGCCTTCGGTAGAAGCAAGGCACTACAGGCCAATTAGTTAACCATGAAAGTTTATTTTCTAATCATTGTTTCTTTCATTTTCTTTAATCGTTTAGTTGTTGGTACGTAGTAACACGATCATATAAAATGAATTTCATTTAATCTCAAAAAGTTAGAAGTTAGAAACCGTGAGAAACATAATCAACTTTGGCAATTTTAATTACTGGAACTTTTTCATTAGAATAGAATGAAATAGAGCTGGGAAGAAATATGTATTTTCTGGAAGAGACAAGGCTGTCGTGTTATGTATCATGTGTGGCAAAGGAGATGCAGGACCACGATAGAAGAAAATCAAAGGAATACAAAATTTACAACCAAAATTAAAAAGGGTAAATGAGTAACTTTTTAATTAAGAGATTCCATTCCATTGCATACCCTCCAATTTGGGAGGAATGAAAAATAGAGTAAAAGGGTGGTATGGGATGGAATGCATTCCATCATTATGTAGAAATCCAAACAGTGGAATATAAGTAGATACCATTCCATTCCACCTCATTCCATCAATCCAAACGGAGTCTTAGTTTCAAAACACATACACATATATTAGAGAGAATTACACTTGCATCTCTTAAGAGATGATTAAATTACACTCTCATCCCCTCTAATGTTAAAATTTACACTTTCCGACCTTGTTTTTTTTTAAAGGAGGGTACTCTCTGCCTTTGTTAAACGTTTTCTTTGTTAAAATTTACACATATTTTATTAATCTATTTTTGATTGACAATATCATTAACAAGATATACATTATAAACTACGAAGTAAAATACGATAAAAGGTTAATATTAAATTTCATCGAAAATAAAAAATATTGGACAAATGATTAAAAATGATGAATTAAGATAATTAAAATCAAATTTATATTATAATATCATAAAAATGATATTAAAATACATACATTTAACTATCATCATTTGGAATTATTAAGAAATTAAAATTGATTTCTTAAATCAGTGATTGAATATTTTATCTGTACTATATATATCTATACTATATATAAAGAAAATAAAATGTTTAAGGATGACTTTTTTCTTTCCCCCTAAAACAATTTGAATATAAAAATATTATTTTGTTGATGTCATTCAAAAAAGATAAGAATTACATTATATTTGTTATATTGCTGGTACCATTGAAAAGATAAGTATAGTTTGTTACAATATGAAAGTGCAAAATATCTATCGTTTGTTCCTATGATTTTAATCAAAATCAAAATAAGTTTAATCAAAATTTCATAAAAATTATTGTTCGTAATTTATACGCATTAGCACAATAAAAAGACGAGACAGACGTGCACGAAGTGCCTGTCTAAACGCTAGTTGTTATAAAAAATATTTACTCTTAGTAAAATGGGTTAAAGTGTTACAGATACTTAATTATTAAGGGATCAGAGTGTAATTCAAGCATTTTATAGTGGATGAGAGTATAATTTTGTTTACATGTTTACTATTTAAAGAAGGATATTGTATATTTAAACATAAATATATTTACATCTTAACAAAAGAGGAGTGTATATTTTAATATAAGGGTGGAAACAAGTGTAATTCAAATTTATCTCAGGGTAATTTACTCTTTTTTTTTCTTTGTAAAAAACATGTGTCTCTACCTATACTGTGTTATCATTTTTATATAAGCTTCCCCTTATGGCGATTAATATTATTCAATTCATTGTGATTCTATGAGGAAACATAATCAACCTCACAAAACAATTAATTTGATGAGAATTATAACTTGCCCTCCTCTCCATCATGCCCGTTTGGTTTGAGAATTAGGAGGGAAGAGATTGGGGGGTGGAGGGGAGGGATTTTAACGGAGGGGAGATACATTAATTAAAAATGTGTTTGGTTCGCAAGGGGAGGAGAGAGATTTTAAAATTATTTTACTGTTTTACCCTTAAACTTAACTAAATAAAGATAATAAAATAACGAAACAATAACAATGTAATTGATAACAACACAATGTAGATGATAGAATAATGAATTAGTAATATGGTTGTTACAAATAATAATAAAAGTTGTTACAAGAAAAAGTTGTTAATAATATGGAAAAAAATTGTTACAAGGATATTATAACCTAATAATAATTTTTTTTTTTGAATAAGCCTAATAATAATAAATGTTGTTATAAGGATAATATTGAGATTATAAATTAATCTAAGGATAATTTTGGTAGTGTAATAAAATTTGCCCCCTCCTCTCCCCTCCCCTCTCATCCCTTTCTAAAAATTGAACCAAACACTTCAAATTAAAAATACTCTCTCCCCTCCCTTCCCATCCAAAACTCTCGAACCAAACAGACCATTAATTAGACCTAGAACAATCATTCAAGTAAAAATACCACATTCTCATCCAATATTTTACGATATTAAGTATATGAATCTTCCGTCTTAAGTATGTGTTGATCTAACTTCACTTTTCTAATTAATCAATGTTGAACTCTAACTAATAGTTGATATATCACAACCTTTCTTTCTTTTAAGTATGACTAATTCTAGTCCTTACTTTTTTTGTTTAAAAATGATTTTAGCCGTGCTTGATAGGATCCAATTAAGTTTTTATATACGAGCCTCCCACTATCACGTTTAATACTAGTACCATTTAATTCATTATGATTCTATGAGAAAACATAATCAACCCTTTTTTTAATGTATTGGATTACATTAAACAGAAAGAATTAAACAAGAAGATTACGTTCTTTTTATTTTTATTTTTAAAAGAAGCAAAAGTAAAAGCACTTCAATTGTGTAATGAATTGAGTCAAAGAAATAATACTTGATATTTTTTTTTTTGGTCAAGTAGCCTAGTGGGGTGTCCGAGGTTCAAATCCCGGCCCCTGCATATAATATGCAATATTCCTGCCAACTGAGTTAAGTTCATGTGGATAAAAATAATACTTGAATTTGATAAGGATGTATATCTTTCTTGGTTCAAATCATTAACTAAAAAACAATTAAATTTCGTTCAAGTAGAAACATGAACAAAATTTGACAACATTAAAAAGTTCATATCTAATCTAGTAAATAATGATTGATATTTTTTTTGACAAAAAAATCATAGTTGATTTTAGGGTAGTATTAACTTGTGTTCTAAGGTCCTCATGAGCTTAGCTCAGTTGGTATAGACAATGCATAAAATATGCAAGGTTCGAGATTCGAACCCCGGCCACCACCAAAAAAACTTGTGCCCTAAGGGATGTTAAGAAACAAAAAAAAAAATCTCTAAAATTTTGTGCATTCAATACATTAAAAAGTTAAAAATTAAATGTAACACACACATTTCAATAAACTATTTCTATATTTGATTTATTAACGTGTGACTTAAAAGCACAGGTTAACATTTTCTTTGATTTTAATATTACCTAGCCGTGTTGTTTTGTTTCTTTGTCTTTGACTTAGGGCTTTTCATTAGGGTTTTTCTTATTCATCCGTATTTTGCTGGTGTGGTAGTAACCAACCACTCAACAGGAAAAGGTATGATCTTTTTCAATTCCACTTCAATCGAAAACAATTTTCGATTGAAGTGGTGTCCGACTCGTTTTGTGTCTGATCCATGTTGGTGTCCATTTGATAGCTTATATTTTCTTAAATTATTAGGGCCGTCTACGAGTTAGTGTTGTGTCTGACGTCCGTGTTGTCATTGCTGATCATCTTTAGATTAGTATTTTAAATATTTATAATTTTTGAGATGATTAACGTAGGTTCATCAAATACAATGGAAGAAGCTCTGATGGAAATAGATGACTGTTATCAGGAGCACATCAAGCCTGATACTCTTCCATTTGCTAGAAGGTTAGTTTTTTAAACCTAAACCCTTCCATTGTAATGTTGTTTGCTTGGATTGATGAGTTTTTTTTTCTTGTGTGTGTAGCTATCAACTTGAAGCATTGGATAAAGCGATCCGCGAAAATACTATAGTGTACTTAGAGACTGGTTGTGGAAAGACTTTGATAGCCATCATGCTTCTTCGAAGCTACACTTATCACCTCCGAAAGCCTTCTCCTTACATTGCTGTTTTTTTGGTTCCCAAAGTTGTTTTGGTTTCTCAAGTATTATGCTGCCACTTTCATCTCTTTTATAATAACTTTGCGAATGATTTCTATGTGACGATTGAGGATTCACTGTGCTTGTTTGTTTATTTACTTGTGTATTCTAGCAAGCTCAGGCTTTGAGAAATCACACTGATTTGAAAGTTGGAATGTATTGGGGAGACATGGGTGTTGACTACTGGGATGGAGCTATATGGAAAGAACAAATGGAGAAACATGAGGTGAGAGTCTTTGCATTTCAATGGCGACTAGAATACGTCATTGTTATTTTATATTAATATTAACCTGGTTTGCATAACAATAATCTGCTTTTGAATGTACAGGTTCTTGTCATGACTCCAGCAATATTGCTTTCTTGCTTGAGGCATAGCTTTATCAAACTGAAAATGATAAAGGTTTTAATAATGGATGAATGCCATCATGCTGCTGGTAGACACCCATATGCTTGTATCATGACTGTAAGTGTGCGTTATATACTCTTTACTTGCCTTTTCTTTTAACTTCGTGTATTTGAACTTATTACCGCATATGTTAGTATACACTTATTTCCAGGTGGTTACTTTTGTCTGATTGTGTGCAGGAATTTTATCACCATCAATTAAGATCTGGTATCACCGAGCTTCCTCGAATTTTTGGGATGACTGCATCCCCAATTAAGTCGAAAGGTATACAAGCCTATAGAAAGTTTCTATTCATTTTTTGCTTTGTTAGTTTTTTCCTGCTTATTTATGAGTGTCAGTTATTCTCTCGTGTTCAACTTCCTTTATCTTCACTTTTATTTTTTGATACAGCGGCAAATTCTAAGTCGACCTTGTCGAAAAATATTCGGGAACTAATGACTCTAATGAATTCAAAGGTTATTTTTACTTTCATTCTCTTTACGTACAATTTTTCTTAGTTTAGTCTTTATTTACGTTTATTGTGTTCATCTCTTGGTGAATATTACCGTAAGAAAATACATTAGAGTCCGTGATAGGTCTTACAGTTAGGGATGCTAGCATAAGTGACAGCTTTTATTTTGAAGTACTGTTAGTCTTGTTATGTTTTATTTCTATGATATATTTTATTTTTTTGAATTGAAGGTTTATACATGTGTGAATGATGCTGTCATCTCCAAATTTATACCAACGTCCACACCGAAATTCCAGTTTTACAATGGAAATGTAATTTCATATGCGCTATTCGCAGAATTAGCCAATAAACTCAGCAGTTTAAAACAACAGGTGTGTACATATAAGCAAGTGATTCTTCACATTGATATATAGTTGAAATTAGACTAAAGTTTCTCTAGATGTTTTGTCACCCTTTCTCACATTTTGTCACTGATTCCAAACTATAGTAGTGCGTGTTTTTGTCCGATCGTAGTTGATTATTAACTTGAAATGCCTCTAATTTGTTCTTCAGCACGAGCTTTACGTCACAAGTTCAAATTTCACAAAAGCAGCTGTTGACTCTGCACACAAGAAAATAGCAAGGATTTATACTCACTCAGTTTTTTGCTTGGATGAGCTTGGTGTTTGGTTGGCTTTGAAGGTTCTTGCCCTTCTTCTGCTGTGATTTCTTGGCTCTATTTTACGTTCATGTTTGCATAATTGACATCGACTGTGTTTTACGTGATAGGCCGCAGAGTCTTTATCATCCATTGAAATTGAAACTTGGACACTGCAAATATCTTTGGGTAACTCAGGAGATCAAATTGTGAAAGATTTTTGTTCGTCCGCAATTCTGACACTGCAAAGTTACATACCATCTGGTAATAATTCTACAATCTCGAGAAAATACAAATATTTCAATTTAATCTTTTGTTTGCATTCTTTTATTAATTTTAGAAAGTGTCTTCTTACTCAGATCCTCAGTGGACTATTGGTGACAATATGAATTTCGATATGGAAAGGGGGCTATTGACCTCCAAAGTGTGTTGTCTTATGGACTGTCTGCTTGAGTACAGGTTATCATAAATAGGTTCTTTCAAAAATAGATCTTGCAGTAATGTTTTTATCTTTTCCATTATCACTGAAAAGAAGTTTTTTTAACTAGCTGATCAATAGTCTTTATTTTTATCTCATTTTGATTATTATTATCATTAAATCTATTTTAATTGATATACTGTGCTTACTGCATACTACAATTACAGGAATTTTACTGAGATGAGATGCATAGTTTTTGTGGAAAGGGTCATTGCAGCTATTGTCCTTGAGGTTCTTTTGAACACTTTGCTTCCGAAATACAATAGCTGGACGGCTAAATTCATTGCAGGAAACGGTAGTAAATTACAAAACCAATCAAGGAAAAATCAAAATCAAATTGTGGAAGATTTTCGTATGGGATTGGTATGCTACTTTCTTATATAATCCACTGTACTGTAATAAGCAAATGCAGTTACTTATTAAGGAAACATTTTAATCTGTAGGTCAACGTCATTGTTGCGACATCAATTCTTGAAGAGGGTTTAGATGTTCAAAGTTGCAATTTGGTTATTAGATTTGACCCGTCTCCCACCGTGTGCAGTTTTGTACAGTCCCGTGGCCGTGCCAGAATGCAAAATTCAGATTATATATTGATGGTTAAGAGGTAATTATTGTGATTTCTAATTTAATATAGTAGCACTTAGGCAAGTGCTGTTTAGCCTTCTGCAAGAGACAAAGTTATAATATCAAATCTATATGTTTTAAGGTAAGCTTAACTAAAACTTCCATATTTTGTTCCAAAATTACAGTGGGGATTCAGTCACACGTTCCCGATTAGAGAAATACCTTGATGGTGTGGAAATGATGAGGAAGGAGTCCTTGCGTCATTCTTCCCTTCCATGTGAAAGTCCAGAAAGTGATGAATTTAATGAGCATGCTTATCGTGTTGCAAGCACTGAAGCTGTTGTCAATCTTAGTTCTAGCATTACTTTGATATACTTGTACTGCTCACGACTCCCAGCAGATGGGTTAGTTCGTCTAATGCTACCCTTATTCCATTTTTTTCTCCGTTTAATGAACCTTAAGATTGCATTAATCTTATTCTTTTAATGAATTTTTTATCTCATTTTGTCTAAACTCCCAGGTACTTTAAACCGACTCCAAGGTGGGACAAACAGACTGGAACGTTGTATCTTCCTAAGAGTTGTCCTCTACAGGCTATTAATGTACATGGTGACTCAAAGTACTTAAAAAATATTGCATGTCTTGAAGCATGCAAAAAACTTCATATGATTGGAGCTTTGACAGATAATCTTGTTCCTTCTATAGTCGTTGAAGAAGCAGAGGTGGAAGACTTTGGTAATATGATGCCTTCTATTCATTTTTCATTTTATTATTATTGCCTTTAAATTCTTAATATTACATGAATCTAAGTTTCTATTTAACCATATACTAATTCTATGAATGGCATCGACATCGAACAAAATCTTACAGGGAATGAATCATATGATGAGGATCAACCAAGTTATGTACCGCTTGAATTGGTGAATCGTATGCCAAACAATAGCAACACAATATACTATTGTTATTTAATAGAGCTAAAACAAAATTTTAGCTACGATATCACTGTGCAAGACATTTTCCTTGCAACTAGAGTCAAGCTTGATCTAGAAACTGAATGCATGCAATTTGACATGTGTTTCGATAGAGGTAGCTTGTCTGTAAACTTGAGATACAAAGGATCCTTTAATCTCTCGCCGGATCAGGTATCTCTCTACAACTACTTTGATTGGTTTTTTTAATTGTTTCTGACATATTCGCAAGTGTTGGGAAAAGTCAATACAATTATGGTTTGTTTCATTTTCCAGGTTCTTTTGTGTAAAAGATTCCAAGTTAATGTCCTTGGAATTCTTATGAACCATAAAACGGACAAGGAAACTGATTCCGACAAATTCTGTTTGGAAGATGATCTTGAGATTGATTATCTTCTGCTGCCATCTATTGCTGTAGAGGAAACACTATCTGTTGATTGGATAACTATTAATTCCATACATCCATCTATAGTTAAGTGTCTGCATCATGAAGCCAATATATGGACTGAAAAGGGTTTAGTATGCCCTTGCGTATTGCAAAATGCTTTGATTTCTACTCCTCATAATGGCCGTACCTACATCACCACTGGTATAATGGAATTGGATGGAAATTCACCTCTGGAAGTAGGGGATGAAGTAACTACGTACCAGAAGTACTTTGAACAAAAGTAAGTAATTTTTTGTGGTAGATGTTAGTGTAAAGTTAATCTATCAACTTTGATGCCTTATATATTGTCCGGTTAATTTATCTATTTTAGGGCATTATTCTAATTTATCCTTTTCCGAGTTTCAGACATGGCATTCGATTGCGTTTTGAACATCAACACCTACTTAAGGCAAGACACGTTTTTCCACTAAAAAATTATTGTCATGGACATAGGAAAGCGAAAGACAGAGGTTTGAGCTTTAAATTTTTATTTTGTTTTTTGCGGTACCTTGATCTTTACTTAGTGAGTACCATACAAACCTTTGGGGTGCATAATCACACGGAAGATATAGTTTCTTCTATTATCACTGTCAAACACTAATAATGTGCAGTCTGTGTTTTTCTTTTTCAGATGTGAGCAAGACCTTTGTTGAGTTACCTCCTGAACTTTGCTCAATAATCATGTCGCCAATATCAGTCCGAACTCTGTATTCATTTTCATTTATTCCATCGATCATGCATAGACTTGAGTCATTGCTTGTAGCTTTGAACTTTAAAAAGATGCATTTGAATCATTGTTCGCAGAACGTGATTCAAACATTCAAGGTGGGCTAGTTTTTCTTCTTTCCGGAATTAAGAAATCTGTATCTATTGGTTTTTTTTTCCTTAATAGGTAATAAGTTTTAAAGATATTTGCACTGATGATATCTGCATTTTGCATTTTAGGTCTTGGAAGCAATGACCACAAAGTCATGCAAGGAGACCTTTCATTACGAGTCTCTGGAGACACTAGGAGATTCTTTTTTAAAATATGCTGTTAGTCAGCAGCTTTTTAATATGTATGAAAATCATCATGAGGGTCTTCTTAGTGTGAAGAGGGAGAAGATCATTTGTAACGCTGCCCTCTGTAAGTTAGGCTGCGGTTCTATACTTCCGGTATTCTTTCTCTCCCTCCCTTTTTTGATATATTAGTCTTTAATATTTTATACTTTTTCATATGATGTTTCCACCTGTATACTATTTCTTCACTTATATGACTGATTTCTTAATTAGTTGATATTGTGTTTTTAGAAGTTTGCAGAAGATTATAGTTATATTAATTTTGATCCAATAGTATGCTTCCAACTTGGTTGATTATTATGTCGGTATCATTTTATTTTTTTAATAGTTTTTTGCTTGCTCGAAGCACTGAAGATCAAAATGAAAAATTTAAAATATTCATTATTCACCCTAATAAGTATTATGTTCTACAAACTGTAATGCTTATGAAGTTATGATTATGTGGCATTCTTCGGCTATTCATTCTGCATTATTATTTTGAAACTGTACTTGCGAATAATATATTAATTCTGTTATTGATTATCTATTCTTTTGAGTTGCAGGGCTTCATACGGAACAAGCCTTTTGATCCAAAGACTTGGATCATTCCTGGAGTTAAATCAAGATGTTTTAAATTAGAAGAGACAGTTTTCAGAGGGACAAAAATATTTACTTGCGGAAATAGAAAATTGAAACGGAAAGTTGTTGCTGATGTTGTTGAAGCACTGATTGGTGCATTCCTTAGCACTGGTGGTGAGATGGCTGCATTGTTGTTTATGGATTGGGTTGGTATCAAAGTGAATTTGAATATTACACCCTATGAGAGGCAATTCAATGCTTGTCCAGACAATCTGGTTAATGTCAGCTATCTAGAATCGCTCTTGAAGTACTCGTTTAGGGACCGTTCACTGTTAGTAGAAGCTATGACACACGGTTCTTACATGCTGCCTGATGTTCCTAGATGCTATCAGGTACTTACTGTTGGTATTATTGTTGTTACATGTGTTTTGCTTTTGCTTAATTTTTCAAATAATATATTCCTTTCCCTGCAGAGACTTGAATACTTAGGAGACTCAGTTTTGGATTATCTCATTACTGCACATTTGTATAATGAATATCCTGGCATGTCACCTGGGCAGTTAACTGATATGCGGTCAGCTTCTGTGAATAACGATTGTTACGCAATGTCTGCCATCAAGGTTCAACTGCATAAACATGTACTCCATGCCTCTCAGGAGTTACATAAACATATTGCAGCTTCCCTTGCTAATTTTGACGAACAGTCTGCGTCACAAACTTTTGGATGGGAGTCTGAGGCTTCATTTCCCAAGGTTAGTTTGTCGAAATCTTGGAATAACGCTATTACTGTCATAGTAGTGTTTGAGCAGAGAAAACTCTACTTCAAAGTGGGGTTTTCTATAAAATGTACAAGTTTATGTTCATCCTTTCATAGAAAACCCAAATAGTTAACCATTAGAGTAGTATAAACTCTGCATTTATAGTTTGTGCTATACTATTTGGTATGGAAGTTTTTCTATATATTGATGCTGTTATGACTTATGAGTACCTAAACTTTGTAGCACCAACACTTTGGATGGATAGTGTGTCGGTGTCAATGTCGTGTGGTTTTCATTAGTTCTATCAGTTAGTGTTTAGTGTGTAATAGTTTTGCGTACTTTAGGGTCATTAGTTCTATCTGAACATAATTTAAAGATGTAAACGTTGTTAGTGCATTTTTCTATGTTGTGAATTCGATAATCTAAGATTGTTCCTGTCGTTTGCAGGTACTTGGAGACATCATAGAGTCTCTAGCTGGTGCTATACTTGTTGATTCAGGATACAACAAGGAGGTTGTGTGGAAAAGCATAAGGCCTCTTTTGGAACCCCTTGTGACACCTGATACATTAACGATCCATCCGATCAGAGAATTAACTGAACTGTGCCAGAAAATGGATTATACTATGGAGAAGGACTTGTCCAGGAACGATGGCGTTACTAGCTGTAGAATTGAGGTAAATGCAGATGGTGTAATTCATCAATATGAGTACAAAGGTTCTACTGACAAGAAAACAGCTACAAGATTAGCCTGCAAGGGAGTTTTGAATTCCTTGCAGTCGAAGGAAACACAAAACCAGTGATATACTTGACTTGTAGAATTGTAAAAACACAGGGCTGTAATTTTTTAAATTATGTGCATCTTCTCTTTTTATGCTGACATTTGTGATTGTGAGTTCATGTTGAATCAATTTTGGACTCGAGAAAATTATACATGAGTTTGAGATTCAGTTATTTGATAAGAAAATAAAATTTTCAATTTAGTATAGAATCAAGATTTTTGGTGCAGTATGTTCTTGATGAACTAAAGAGGAGGAGTGTAATTAGAGTAGAAGATTAAAAATGATTATGGGTTAGATCCTCTTTACTCTATAACGAGAACAAATACAATGCGTCGAAGAAAACAATATCAAAGACTTCATAGGATAAATTCCAGAAAATAGAGTTACCAAACAACATATGCATTCAACAGTGTGATCAAGACAAGGAACATAATAGCTTTTATGCATTCAACAGTGTGATCAAAACCCTCTTAAAAAAACAGTGTGATCAAAACTAGGAACATAATATCTAATATCTAACTGGTTTTATTTCTACGACAATTCGATGCAAAGTGAACTGACGAGCATCAGAAGGGCCAACTCCATTAGCAAGATCAGAATCAAATAATCTCTCATCGAAATCGAACAATTCATGAACTTCTGAGACGAGCTTTGTTGCTGGTTGCTCAACTGAATCAAAGGGAAAGTCTTGGTGGAACAAGATAGACTGAAACTAATCTTGACCCGACGTTGATTTCAATGTTATTAAATGTGGGTCCTACCTTTCAAAATTCATTTTTGAATCTCAGTTACACCTTGAATTTATTCATTTGCAGTTTTTGAAAATCAAATATATTTTTAGAAAGATATTCCATTTTATATGCAGGGCCGGACACTCCACTTCTCCACAATTAAATTGTGTGAGCTCTAGACAGGCTAGACTAAAAAAAAAAAACCTAGGTATTAGATTTGTGCTTGAAATATAAAAATTAGATTTGAAACCCTAAAATCTGGAAATCTAATTATCTCTTCTTCTCCATCGTAATGCTAGTTGAACAAACTTCATAGAGAAATTGGTTGCTCCCTTTCACACTGCCATGCCTCATACTTTCGTTTTAATCTAACAATGTATCTGAGTTTAGTTTGGTTTCATCGATTTAGGTTTTTATTTTTGATTCATGAATTCGATTGTTGGTTTATTCGCCTCATTGTGTTGAGAATTTCAGAGTTGAATATGTCGATCAAGAGAAAGGTTACCTCAGAGTTGAATTTCTGATTTAATTAAGTGAATTATTCAATTACCTGCCGAATAGTTTTTGAATATATCTCGTATAATCATGAAACTAGGTTATCGAGAATTGAAATTACCGGCTCATATAATTTTGAAACTATATTTGCTATTCAAAAAGAATAATCTTGGAACAAATTATTTGATTTTATTAGTTTTAAAATTGAAACTTGTTTTTTCTTTAAAAAAAAAATTGAAACTTGTTTTAATCATATTTCTTATAATTTTGACAAAATAATACTATCATATTTGTTATCATGTGTGCACCAAACACATAATAAGTGTCTATCCTATCACTATCATATCCCCTTCTTATCTAATTTTTTATCATATCATGTCTTTATCCTATCATGTGCACCAAACGAACCGTTAAAGAGTTAAAAGAATGATAAAGGTTCAGTAGAAATGGTCAATGAATCTAGTGTTAACGGAACAATGGATTTTGGGTGGCCTTGCTAAGCGCGTTGCTAATGTTGATGATATAGAAAGACTGCTTGCTACGGTCAAATCAAGAATTGGCTAGAAAGAGTGCTTGATATGGTGAAGATCCAAATTTCTATTCATGATTTTGTGTAATATTTTGAAAATATTCGATTTTTAGTAGTTAGTAGTCCATTTTCTCGTATGTAAATTGTCATAGTTTGCTTTTATTTGAAGTAATTAATATTAGATGATTTGTATGGTTGTACTTTGTGGTTCTGGATGGAGTGATAAATATAATTAACGGATATAGGTGGAGTTATTATCGATAATTCGAAGTGGTGTATCTATAAGCAATGAATTATGTTCAAATGGTTAATGAGATCCACCGCAGAGCGATTCGTTTTTTTTTTATTTTATTTTGTGGTACACCTGATGGGATAATTCTTATACAAACTATACTTATCTTATGGCTGAACTTCGGATTATAAGGACCCTTTCTTCTGAAAACAAGACCGATAACACCTAAAAAAAAAAAAGTGGTTACACATGGATTCAGCTTTTCTATGCTTCTTTCTAACAATAAGCTGTTGTATAAATTAAATGCAAGGAATATAAATATATTCAAAAGACTTAATAATACTTCAATGTAACTCGCTTTACCCTTGCCATTTGAAGTTTACAATAATTTGGAAGTTTATAACATCATCTTTTCAATGTTGTTAGAGTAGATTGGGTCGTCCGATCATCCAATCTGAATCTACTGAACAAAAATATAGTTTGTGACTAAAATTGCAACAGATGTGATAATATATTGACCAAAAAGTTCAATTTTAAAATATAATGACAATTTTGGCGAGTGTGGTAAAATAGAGAGACAATGAATTTTTTTATTAAATTAGGATTTTAAAAGACTTTCTTATGACGAAATTTTTTTAGAGTATTCAATCAAGACTCTTTGTAAATTAAAAACAGTAGTCTCGCGTATTCAACCAGGATTATTTGTAATTTAAAAAAGATCTTGTGATACTCAATTAATATTTTTTTTTTAAAGTTTTGTGGTATTAAAAACCATTCTGATTTCGAGGGATTTTTAAAAAAAATTGAATTTTAATGGATCTATGAGAATTTTTACAATGAGAATGTATTTCATGAAAACATGAGATTTATATGGATTGTTATCTCTCTCTCACAAAAAAAAGACAAATAAAAGAGTGTGTATCAAGAATATCGTGAAAGACACTCTGTTATAATCATTTACGCCACTTAATCATTATTATGCCACATCCTCCTTCGTATCCAAGGTGTCACTACCTAAAATTCTTCCCTTCTCTTCCTTTATCAAATTTTCTTAATCACATTTTTACTTTCTGCATTCCATTCAAATTTGAAACCTTCCTACCCTTCCGTTACACTTTCAAATCGGTACGTTTTTCTCTAATCCGTCTATTCTACCACTAGCGCCTACCAAGTTGTCGACAAATAAATTTGGAAGCTCTTTTGATATATTATAATAGATTTCTCTTCGATGATTCCTTAAAATTTAGAGTCATTTGAAATCTTATAAATCCATAGTCATTTAAAATCCTTAAAAATCCTATAATATAAATCCTTAAAATCCTTGATAGTCTTCCAAAATCTTAAAACTCATTAAATTCTTACAAAATCTTTTAAAATCCACAAAAAAAAAATTAAACAAAAATTGCCTTTTAAAATCTTAATTAAATACAACCTCCTAAATAATTAAAAAAAAATTCTAAAAACTGTTTCAAATAAGAATATGCTTTTAGATTATTTGTAAGGGAAATGCTAACCAATGCCCCCGGGGCACTTGTTAAGGATATGAAAAAGGAAATTATATAGTAGTTAATGTATTGAAATTGTGTGATTAATTTATAATAAAGTCAAAAACAGTTTCCTTTTATGGTAATAATTCCCTTTTATGGTATGCTTAACCAGTGCCCCGGAGGCACCGGATAGCAGGACCCTATTTGTAATTATTTTGAGTTTGTTCATAGATTCACTCTTTTAGAGCATGTCGTTACAATTATTTTGTAAAACAATCATTTTTTTCAACAAATTATTATTTTTTGGATGTTTTCATTTGTTTGCTACAAATTCTTTAAAAAATGAGCATATAAAAATAATTTAAAAATGACTTCAAATGAGACGTTGTTCATAGAAGTTTTTCTTCAAAATCACTTTCTGTAACTATTTTTAAGGATTTTCCTCAAAAACAAAAACTATTTTTTAAAGATGGTTTTTATTCTCGCAAACAAACACAAAATAATTTCTACAAAATTGAAAAGGGTGAATCTATGAACAAACTCAAAACATCAAATACTATATAAATTTTATGGCATTAAAATTGAAAAGGGTGAATCTATAAACAAACTCAAAACATCCAAGTTAATAACATAAAATAGTTCTCCTAAAAAAAAAAAAACATAAAATAGTATGAGTTATAAGGTTGGTTTGGTGGTTGTGGTGGGATAGTTAGGGAGCAAAGTGATAAATGATTGTCTATGGTTTGAGTCTCATGTCAAGCAAATACTATTAATTTAATAATTAATGTACTAACCTTGACAATTTCAAAAACAAAACATAAAACAACAAAATAGGCAAAATTATATAATATGTCTCTTAACTTAATTTCAAGTAACGCTTTCGTCTTTATCTTTTTTTTGTCCCAATTTAGTCCTTTATATTTTAAAATGTCAACATGATTATCTTTTTTTATATAAAAAAAAAGGTTCAAAATCTTCAAAAGAAAATCGTCAAAAACTTATCAAACTCATAAACAAATTCAAATCTATCATACTAACCTAAAAACTCATATTTCATTGAAAAAGTCTCAAAAAAATGATAAGATATTGACATTTTATAATATAAAGGACTAAATTGAGATATAAAAAAAAGATAAAGAATGAAAGTGTTACCTAAAATTAAATTAAGAGACGGGTGTAATTTTGTCAACAAAATATCTTTAAAAGTAAGAAAATTAAAGTGATCAAAGTATACCCATGACTTTAGATTTGTAGCATAAATGATTAAATCATCATTGGTTAAATATGTAATGACTCACTAATAGGTAAAGCTTTTTTTATTGAATAAATTTTTTATTGAATAAAAAATACATATTAAATTAATAAAAAGCACCAAGAGAAATAAACGGCGGTTTGAGTACCACAAGTACCCCCGAACCCCAAATCAAAAATGGAACGAGAAAACCACCAAAACTCCCCATAAAGAAAAACAAGGAGATGAACTAACAACCCAAACACCAAGGAATGTCGATGAGTATCACGGATACGGGTAGTATAATATCCGTCTCCGTCCTGTTGGATAAATATAGTACATGTGCCCGTCTCCATACTCGTACGGGTATCTCTATTCGGGTAATCCACATATATTTAGATACCCATGGATATTCGCGGGTACCCATGAACTTTTTAATTAATTTTTTTGTACAAAGAAAAATATTTTTTTAATTATCTACAAACTTCAACTTTTAAACATCCATACATAATATGTTCCATTCTAATTTCATAATCCAAACAAATTCATCTTACATAATCTCATGCAAATTCACCATACCATAAAGCATACAAAATTCATGATTCTTACATAATCCATACAAATTCTTGAAGCAAAATAAAAGGATAAATTCATCCAAAATCTTAGTGTTTGAGACTTGAGTAAACTAGGGTTTTTTTGAGACACCAAACTCTTATACACATAGATATTTTAGTAAAGGGGGCTACTAACTTACACCCACCTAAAAACACTAAGGTGTCAGTTAGCAAGCTACACCCACATAAAATTATTAAGGTGAAAGTTAACAACTTACACCCACTTGATTATTTACACTCATTTTGATAAGTATTATTAAGGTGCAAGTTAGCAACCTTCACTAATTTACACCCACTTTCATTATTCCAAATATTGTTTCCTTAAAAGTTTGTCTTTATTATATGTTTTGTACCTTAAGCATGTCATTGTCTTTTTTGTTTCTTTTTTTAAGCTAGTTACAAAATTGCCCTTCTATTTAAAATTAATTAGAATATAAACAAAAGGGTGTTTTAGTAAATTATAAGTCGGTGCAGCTTGCTAACTTGCACCTTAGTGTTTTTAGGTGGGTGTAAGTTAGCAGCCCCTTTAATAAATTACTTAATTTATTAACGGGTACGGATACTCGTGGACACAAGTATCATCAAATCTGTATTCGTGCCCATAAAGTAACGGATAGTTAAATACCCATTTATTATACCCACGGATACCCGTTTAACTATCCGCTTCGTGCTTATGACAGGTTTTATCCACGGATACCCGCGGACATATTTTTTTTCCACCCCTACAAACACCACCAACACCAAAGAAAAAGAAAACACTCACAACCAAACTAGGAACAAACTAAACCCCCCCGATCGAAGTGCCCAACCCCAATTGGAGATGAACCAACCCTACTACACCCAAGATCAGACGCCGAAGGGCAAACCCAAAGACCCTGTTTGAAAGCATTCATACACGACCTCTATACAGACACACTATCCGTCCCAACAAAAGATGATAAGTAAATATGAAGGGGTGTGTACGGGTCTCTTTGTGTTTATTTATCTACCTCTTCTCTCAACAAAAAAACATCGGCATGGTTTATTGCTTATATAGCATATTATTATTTGGAAAATTTGGGAAGCTAGGAGCGGTGCGGTAGAATTTTTATGGATAAGGAAGTTACGGGACATGATTCAGTTAATGATAGTAAAGCCAGTACTCGAAAATGGCTTTTTCCTAGGATAAAGGGGGCTCCTTGTATGTACTATGATTGGTTTTTGAAACCTCTCATGTGTTTTCTTTTTTAGGAGGTAGTTTTTGTCTCTTGCAAGATTGAGGATCCCTTGTACTTCTCCTGGTTTGGTAGATCAAGTACTGTTTGTACTTTTCTCATTCCTTCCTAATAAAATTTCTATTGCTGTTCAAAAAAGTGTATACACCCACAAGATTGTACACAAAACATTTTCCATCTATATATGTAACTACATATATATTTCACACTATAAAACCATATTACTAAATAAGTAATCCGATATTGCTCGCATCTTCTCTTGTGAATACATGTTGAATCAATTTTTGTCTCGTCGGGAAATTATACAAGAGTTTGAGATTCAATTATTTGGCAATAAAATAAAATTTTCAATTTAGTATATTATTATATATTCAAGAGTTTTTGGTGCAGTATGTTCTTGATGAACAAAATCGGAGAAGAAGATAAAAAATTATTATTGGTAAGATCCTCTTTACTCTATAACGAGATCAAATACAATATCTTGAAGAAAACAATATCAAAGATTTCATAGGATAAATTTGAGAAAAAAAATGTTACCAACCAACTCAACATATGAATTTATATTCAGAACATAAATCTATCATAAATTAATAGTTTAACCTTAACAAACAAACCCAGAATATTAATATTAACTCAACGTATGCATTCAACCGTGTGATCAAAACAAGGAAAATAATAAATTTCAGAAAAAAAAAAAAAAAGAAAAGGAAAATAGTAGCTTTTATGCATTCAACGGTGTGATCAAAACAAGGAACATAATAGCTTTTAATTTGCGAAAATATGGCTACTATATATCTAATATCTAACTAATTATATTTCCACGACAATTCTAAGATGCAAAGTGAACCGGCGAGCATCGGAAGGTCCAACTCCATTAGCAAGATCAGAACCAGATAATCTCTCATCGAAATCGAACAATTCATGAACTTCTGACACGAGCTTCGGTGCTAGTTGCTCAAGTGAATTAGAGGGAAAGTCTTGGTGGAACAAGATAGACTGAAACCAATCTTTACCCTCTCGAAAGAACCTTTTGCTGCTAACTTCTTGATAATTGTGGAGTAAGGTGTTAAGACGAGTAACTGAGTTAGAATCAACTGAATGCGAGAGAACATCGATATGAAAATTTAACCGATCAGTGGGCATGAGCTTGGGGCGCTGCACCTCTAGATTGTAATTCATGCTTCGAAGATATTCGTATTGCTCTTGATATTGTGCCGATAATCCATAATAGCAACGTGCTGGTTCTAAACATTATGAATAAAATATTAGACTATAAGATATGTGTATGATGAATAAATATAAAACTATTTACAATTTTACAAATCAAAATAATGATTGTAAAGCCTTAAATTCTTCATGCTTGAATTCTCATCAATGTTTAATTTAAATAAAGGTTGCGATAATCACCATAGTCACAAAGCATATACTAACTTTCTTAAAATTCTATTTCTCATATGATCATACCTGATTGTGCAGAGAAGGAGGAAGACATGACTGTTTCTTTTGCTTCTGAACGCTGAACTTTTTATCTTGGATTTTTTTCTGTGCATTTTTTTCATATGGTTGCAAGCCTATTTATAGATAATGAGGTTAGGGTTTCTTTTTGAGGTTGCTTTATGGATAAGAAAGTAATTTGTTGAGATTTTTTCGGTTAGAATAATTAGTTTAGATTTGGATTTAATATATCTTTCGTATGATCAATCCTAAAAAACCATTCAAAAGATCCAACCGTCCACGTTATCAATCCACTCCTAAACCAAATCACCCAATCAAATCACAGAAACTCAAACTTATATATATAAACAAAACACAGCTAAGAAATAATCTTTTTTTTAACAAGCTGAGAAAACAATCTTGAATACCAAAAATCTCATTCTTTAACACTTCCAATCCTTTAAAAATGACGAAAGCTGCAGAGAAAAAAGTAGCTGAGAAGAAACCAGCGAAGAAGAAGGACACCGAGAAGAAAATCCCAAAGGAACGAGAAACATGGAAAAAGAGATTAAAGAAAAGCATTGAAACCTACAAGATATACATATTCAAGGTTCTGAAACAAGTTCATCCTGCCATTGGTGTTTCAAGTAAGGCTATGGGAGTTATTAACAGTTTCGTGAACGATATCTTTGAGAAACTCGTGCGGTATAATAAGAAGCCGACGATTACTTCGAAGTCCTCAAATCCACGAGGCAGTACATATTAATACAACTTCAAGACATGATATTCAATTTGTGTAATGAACTGCCATTTGAATTGAAGAATTTTTGCTTCTTTTCCTAAGTTAAAGAGTTTTATTTCAATATTTATTTTTTCTCTCAAAATTTGTTATCACCAAAAAAAGTTATATTTTTAGTTAAGAACCATACGAAAAAGCACATAAGGAATTGTACCTAAGTTTTGCCCTAAATAAAACTACCCCTTTTAGCTCTTTTGGGTTAAATTTTTCTTTCCAAAAATGCCCTTGATTTTTAATACAAATAATACATGTAACAAATAGATAAGAATAAATTTAAATATATTAAAATAAAAGTGTAACAAACACAAATGTCCAGTTTTTTCCTTTACCATTTAAAAAGTGTAACAAATTAGATGATTGTATCTATATTTACTTTTTCATTATCTCAATTATACCCTTAAACAACAACTTTTTTATAATAAAGATTGTTGTTGGTGTCATTAAAAAAATAAGAATTTAGATTATATTTTTTTTGTTATATCGTTGGTTTCATTGAAATAGATAATCATGGTTAGTTTGATTTGTTATAATTTGAAAATAAAAAACATTTATATTTTTACTTTTTAATCAAAATTAAAATTTCATGAAAAAGCACCGTTCATAATTTTCAAACGTTAGCACAATAAAATGAGTGGAAATACAGGCACGAAGTGCCCGTCTTTTTGCTAGTATACATAACAATCTTTCTATAACGTTAGTGAAGACAAGAAAATATGTTGTTCACTCATTAATATATTTTCTTTTAGAGTTCTCTGTGTGTGTATAAAAAAGCACCGTTCATGATTTTCAAACGTTAGCACAATAAAATGAGTGGAAATACAGGCACGAAGTGTGTGTGTGTGTGTGTGTGTTTTCTCCGCAATGAATGTGTGTGTGTGTGTGTGAGAAAGAGAAAGAGTTTTCTCCGCAATGGATATTATTAAGAACTGAAACGCGGAATCCCAACAGAACAGTATATTTTTTTAGAAAGAATTATTATGTATATTTGTGGTTTCAACATTAAAGTAGTGTGTGTTCGCGAATGCATGTGGGTGGGTGGGTGCGTGCATATGTGCGTGCATGTGTTGCCCTCACTACTCAAGACTTTTGGGTCCGTTTCTGAGTTAAGTATGCCTCCCTTTTCAACCTACACATTCATTTGGAGCTTAACATCTGTAGTCCAATGTAGATGTCCTCACCCCACATTTTGTGACAATTATACATTTCAAAGCATCAATCTCTCGTTGTAATCCTAACCAACTCAATATAACTTGAGTTAAAAATAAAACAAGGCAAACTTGTAGCCAATTCACATGGAGAAACTCATCCATAAACACAAGCATTCAACACAAAGGGAACAGCTTCCAGGATATCCCAGGCAGGCACTTTTAGTTTCACTAAAGCATCATCCAATGCAGACCCAGAACGAGAAGAGCTGCGCTTCCTAAGGTCGTAGGTGTCAAAGGCTCAGAAGCAACATTTACCTTCTTAAGCATCATCCTTAGTAAAGCATCAACAAACTGTTGAGCAGGCCCTCCAAGCATAAGACCAAAAAGGGACGAAGCAATGCGTTCTTGATGTTGTCAATACCAAAAGTTTTGTTTTGGAAAGGAATCCATATATATAGATTCTTTAGGAAAGCGTACAATTTTTGACAATCTTTTAAGCTTTAGACTATCATTTGCTGATCTTCCAAATGATGCAACTCTACCGTTTCGAACCAATAAAAGATTTTCAGAACTAAATAGATTTCCAAGTGGTGGAGTTGCTGCATTGCCCCTTTCTTGTTCAATGGGTAAATGATCAAACCGCCAGAATCTAAGCAAAAGAGTAAATGCATTAGAGAACACCTCATGAGGAGAGAGTTTTCCTCCAGTTGCAACAGTCCATGAGACATCAGAAACGCATGAGCCAAAAACCTCACATATTTGCATTAGCCCTGCCACAAGTAATGGAATCTGAAATGAGAAAACAACAACATGTATCAGCATTAGAAACACAAGCAGGGACGGCCCCAAGTTATAGAGAATGTGGGCATTGGCCGTCACTATCTTTTAGAGAAAAAATTGAATAGTATTTGTATTATTTTTAACTCAAATAATGATCTTTGTAATATGATATATATATATATATATATATATATATATATATATATATATATATATATATATATAATAAAATATATATATATATTTTTATTTTTATTTTATATTTTTTTATATATATAAAAGAGATT
>Ga0228710_1002424_pt1 | contig 29349 bp, 12 predicted proteins | sample MedpolnodulmetaG_FD_177995 | JGI IMG/M metagenome (GOLD analysis project Ga0228710, IMG submission 177995) | Root nodule microbial communities from Medicago polymorpha collected in Santa Monica, California, United States - pink nodules | ecosystem: Host-associated > Plants > Roots > Nodule...
AAAACACAAATTCAGCATTTAATTAAAATGACTGACATTTCCAGGAGAAAGCTCATGACCATTCCAGAAAACATAGGTTTCAATGACATCTATTCCACCTTCTTTGGCTGTTTGAATAAGACCAGGCCACATCTATAGCATAACAAAGTAAGAATGAGTGAATAATATCTATCATAAAGGTAAAGAAATAGTTGGTGTATGAGTGAAGTAGTACTGACAGCGGGAACACTACGAGGGTAATGAATAGAAGCAGAGATAAGAAGCTTGCGTTGGCCATCAATGATGAGTGAGCGACCGTCGTAGCTGACGTTACTACCGACAGCACCATATAACAAAGTTGAAACCAAACACAAAATGAAACACAAGTTCATGTTTCAAGTGTGAATGTGATTTGGTGTGATTTTGAGTGTTTTAATAGCAGCAACAAACTGGTTAGCACTTCAGTTAAGTGAGCACGTGTGTGTTACTCTTTTTCTTGGTCACAGTAACCGGTTCGGACACAGATAATATTGCCAGCTCTTTTTTTTTTTCTTTACCTTTCTATTTAGTTTGCATTTTTTTATAATAAATCCATTAAAATATTGGGGTAATAGTTATTTTGGTTTCACAATAATCATTCATAATTTATCAAAATTTTAAAATAATCTTTTATGTTAAAATAATTTGTTAATATTATCATATTAGTCTTTTATTGTCATACCAATTATATTACTAGAAAAAGAGTCTTCCTTCTCAACCACAACTTTGTTTTTTTCAATCACCAAGACTCGGATCAGTAACTTTACACATAGTTAGAACCATTGGGTATAAAAAAACTACTGAACAATCACAAACATATCTACATATCTCCAAAAAGATAATTAAAGGTTTTCTATACTTTATTGTTTTCGAGAAAAGAAATCGTAGAGAACCTTCAATCCAATTTTGACTTGTGTCCGCAGAAGATAGTATGGGGCAAGACCAGTGTGTGCATAATTAATTTATCATGGATCCAACATATCTCTGTTCTTCAACAACCTGACCAATGTTTGCGCAACTCATACTGCCCCACGTTCATATGTTTTTATCTCTAATGGAATTTACTAATAAATTTCATTTATATGGATCGTCTGGGTAAAACATTTTACACGTATGCTTTGATTTTTCAATATGAACGAGGTATCTCCACGCGTAATTAGATAGACCGATCTCTCAAGAGATTTCATTTTAATAAATTTCATTACAAAGAATAAATCTAAATCCTTCTTTGAAAATATATAACGTAATAGATGATAAAACTCTTCATCTAGATATTTGCATGAACATATTTATAATTGATCTCAAAATATTATTGAATTTGCTTGCGATGTACTTTGAAAGAGATTTCTTACAATCTCATAAAAATTACATATTCCTTTAAATTTACAATTTCCAATTCTAATTAGAAGAGAACAAGGGAGGTCAAATGAGATTCTTTTGCCCAATAATAAACAACCATATCTTGTCAGGTAGGTAGATCTAAACAGTATTTGGATTGCAAAGAATCAATCCGGATCTGCATAGCATAGGTTTCAATATAATTTGTATTTGTTTTCAATTAACAATCAATATATTCTAAAGAAACATATTCTGCATGTATGATTTACGTATATGAGTTTTATTTTCTCTCCATAGGAGTATTAAGTATAGGTAGGAAATGGCAATTTAGAAAAGTTATCTTGTAAATCTGTGATTGAAACGGTGTTCAAGGAGATATCGAGAGGGTTCCCACCACCTTCATCCAATAATACCAAACTGTTTTCACTATCTTTAAGGAAAGACCGAGGAACATGATACCTGTAGCAACATAACACATAGCATTAATTAGTATCTAAAAGTAGTGGTTATAGTTCAAGTGTCCTTGTCATAATTTGTTACTCCTTTTTTTCCATGTTAAGTTATAATATGAGGTAACATATATATGATAAGTGGTAACTCACAATGATTGTGAAGGATTGCCTTTGGAATCAAGAAACAAAATCCAATAGCGACCAATGCTTTGTCCATTTACCCAAGCTTCACCTTTTGCCATTGAGCTAAGGTCTAAGGCAATAGGATCATCTCCCTTGGGTGTGTCAAATGTAGTCTGCCAATTCAAATTCTCATTGTCACACTTCCATATAATAATAAAGTATATTATGTAACAAAAATATAAATTAGAGCTTCTTTTCAATCTTCCTTTAATTACTAAAACTTCTAATATGCTAACTATTGTACAGAAAAATGATAATAGTGATATTAATATCACAACCACTACTTCCTGTGTTATTTTACCTTGTACCAAGTGAGAGTAACTTCATCAATCGTGATATTCCCCAATTGAGTCCATTTAATGTCTGTGCTATTTTGTTCTGTATATACTTCTAATTGCTCTCCAAGTAATCCAACCTATAGTACACAAGATTGATGAAAATGTTGGACACACATATAAGGGTGACAATGTAAAATTTATTAGATAAACAAAATTTGACTATTGACAGTATATAACACATGATCAAAATAATAGGTAACCTGATATCCCCATGTAGAACTGTTCAAATTAAGAGACTCTTGTTCACTGCACTGAAGTTCCACATTGTTTAAACCAGCAAATCTTTTTTCAAGAAATGCCCCTGAATCCTATAAACCAACATAAAATATCTCAGACTTAAATATTACAAAGTAAAAAAAAAAGTATTATAACACTAGAAATCCTTAAAAAAAACATACCGGAAGTCCAACCATACTGCTGAGAATAGAAATATTGTTTGTTCCTTCGTTTAATGTAATTGGGAGCTCTAATGTAAATGACTTCACATCATGATTTCCATGTTCCCCTCCTAGTAGATATAATTAGCATAAAGTAATGATCAGTTAACCACTTAGGTAACTTCTTTAGAAGCTTCAAATTTTGGATGTGTGTGTACCAATGTATGTATTGTTCACAAAAGCATAGGCAACATGAGCAGCAGATTGAACACGGAGTATTGGATCGTTGCAAGATAAATTATTTTCAAGCCTGTTCATAAAATTAATCACTTCAGAAAATACTCAAAAGAACTAAGACAGATCATATAGTAAGCAATGGCATATTACATATATATTTGATAGATTTATTGTTAGAACTTAAAACAGATCATGACTAACCTAAGAGTATACCAAAGGTAATCAGATTTGTCTTTGGTTGTATTCATTTGCTCAAGTAATGAGTCTGATCTTAGTGAAGTGTCATCAAAGTTTGGAATGATATCTTGGAATTGTTTCCAATCATCAACTGAGCTGAAGTTTTGTCTTGAAGTTATGATCCTTCTGTTGCTCGTTGTATTTAACTGTATAATGTATACATATATTTAAATTATATGATTAAAAGGACTAAAATGGAACAGAAAATCACAAGATTAATTAATTTGTTACACGTATAATTAATTCTGACAAAGTTATAACTTACATGTGCGGTATTGAAAGCCACATTTTGACAATCTGGTAAGATACTTATAGACTTTGGGAGCAATTTGTATGAACTATTGTTGAATTGGACACTAACAGTGTTCCCTTTATCATTGTTTATAAGAAATGCAACACATTCTCCTTTTTCTTCTTCAAAAACATAACCCTGATCAAAATGAAAAGGAGAAAAAAAACCTATGAATATTTGAATTGCAGTAAGTGAAAATAAACATGTTGGAGAAAAAATATTAAGAGCACTCACCTCTTGAAGTTCACCTAAAGAAAAGTTTCTCTGCACTCCTTGTAATAAAGTGGTGGAACAAGACTTGATTGCAGCATGCAACTCCTTGAGATGTCCCCACTTAGGTTGCCTGAATAAACCTAACAATAATATTTGCAAAATTAACACTTTATATGTAGTGAGGTAGGAAAAAGGTAGGAAAATAACTAGGATTATACACTTGTCATTCAAAAATGAATAAAATAAAATTGATGTTATACACTTACCATATTCATCAAGTGGTGCTTGATCATAATAGCCTGTTATAGTGTAAGCAGAGCTTGTTCTCCCAAAGTTAGTTCCACCATGATACTAAGTTGCAAACAATGTTAATTAGCGTTTATATTATAGTGTAAGATTGAATGTGATAGTTGAAAATGGTTTTCCTAGGATGACACCAAATTTCTTGATGAAATCTTGACTAGAACTTAATTGGTACTATATATGATTAATGCAAATAAAATAAGCTTAAATGAAGAATAATACCATATAGTAGTTGACAAAGCTTCCATTTCTCGCAACAAAAAGAGTGACATGAAATGCAATGTCTTCAGCAGAGCGTATATATGGCAATCCACCATATACTTGATAGCTTCAACCAGAAAGAAGAAGAAAAAAAAGTAGTTAATTATGTTGAATATAAACGTTTTTTTTCCTCAATAAATATAAGGTTTAATTCATGAACTTACAAAGATGTCCAGTTCTCTGTCCACATGGCAGGCTTATTGGGGGAGTTTGGTCCAGTAAAAGTTTCTCCACATCTCATGCCGTTGCATGTATTGATCTGCATTCATAGAAAAGAATCATACACAGAATTTATGGTTTTTTCTCAAGATTGTAGTACCCGTATTTTTTATTTTTTTTTAGAGGAGATAGCTTATAGCTTTTCATTAGAAATTAAAGATCCAATACAAGAAGGTGCAATATTAAAAGTTTGGAAATTAGCTAGGAGTATGGCCTTTCTTGCAAGAGTATGAGCGACCATAGTATATTTTTTATTGTATTTACTTTAATTTTAAAATTTATTTAGTACGGTCCATTATTTTATTTCTTAGTATTAAAATTCATTTGCACCTTATTGAAAATATATGATACATGTTTTTGACAACAGGTTTGTTATGTCACAAGTTAGCAGGATAATTGCTTTAGATGAAAATTCACGAGAGTTATGTCACAATGTTTGTTAAAATTGCTGCATGCCCAAAGTTGGATTCAAACTTTGGTTAAGCTATAAAAGACTAGTGTTATCTCATCTAAGTGTTTTTGGTACATAAAAAGAATATGAGAGAATGACATAATAAAATCATTAAATCTAAAATTTAAATTTATAAACAAGTGGAATGAGTGGAACTGACCACTGGATCAGGAGCATCGGGTTGCTTGCACATAACCCATGGTACACCTGTATTAAGACCCACCGCCATTTTTGCAGCCCATTCAACATACTGCGATCCTGCGGTTCCAAATGCCCTTTGGATGTTTCCATATTCATTCTCAATCTATATATACATACATACATAATCACCCACTCAATGGTGGGAGAAAAATAAATTGGTCAAATTAAACTAATAACTGCTTGACTTTAAGTCATTATAACATTAACAGGAATCATATATACCTGTGACAGTATAATTGGACCTCCTTGCGAAGCATATAAACCCTCTTCTTTCATCATGTTCACGATTTTTGTCGTAAAATTTTGCATGTAAAACTAAATTAAAGAGGCATATAAATAGACATGTTAGTATTAGTGAAACACAACAAATAAGTGTGGCCAAAAGAGCATGTTAGCTAAATGTACCTTGAATGGCTCATTGTCCGTTCGGTAGACAATGCCAGGGACATCATGTAGCCAAAATGGGAATCCCCTTCAAGTTTAGCAGTTAGCAATTTTGGCTTAGTAATTGGGAATAAATAAATAAAATTTAGTACATTTTTATGTAAGTTAGTGAAAGTACCCGTAATTCCATTCACTCTCGATGAAAGGTCCAATCCTGAGGGAAACATACAATCCTTGAGCATGGATTTCCTTTATGAATCCCACCAAGTCATTTCTGCCGCTGAAATCATACTGTGGTATGTATGTATTAGTGTATTTCCCTTTTTTTTTTTTTTTGTGTGGGAAGGATATCAGTATATTACTATTTACCCCGTAATTAATACTTCACATACGTACATGACATCAATAGTGCGTATATTAGTATTATTATTGTTTTTTTCTATATTACATTTAAAGAATGGTGGGTAATTTACCCATCAATCAATGAAAAATGGTCTTTGTTAATGGGGTTAATGATAGTTTATGGGTGCCACTTAAAAATATACTTATGTGACTAATGTTTATCGGTTGAGTAAAATATCCACTATTTTTTTCATGGGTAACCTAGGTGTCACCTATTACATGAAAAAATTGTGAAATTGTATTTTGTACGTTACAAAGTTTCCATCTCTGTTTAATATTGACTAATTCGGTTGAGAAACACGTGACACATAAGTTAAATTATTTTCTATCAATACAACTTTCTTCTTGCACAAGAGTAAGAAATCGTACATCTAACCACTTGCTTCACTTGAACCATTTCATTCATTATTATTAGTAATGTATAGAATTGTTTTAAACTCATATTATCGGAGTATATGATAAAAACAAGGTTGGAGTAACCGAAGAAGAGATGTATAAAATAGGTACCTTGCCGGGTTGGGGTTCATGTAGATTCCAAAACACATAAGTTTGAATAACATCCAATCCTCCTTGTTTTGCTTTCGCTATCAAATCTGGCCACATCTGCGTTACGTTTCAAATTTTTAAGCAATTGATACTTATGTGTAACCGTAAAGTCTGTTCGTGACAAAATTACTGATGGCTGCTTACTTACTTCCAATTCCAAATGTACCTTTTATTAGGCCTCAATTATTTATAGTTGGTTCAATATTATTTATATTCTTTCTTATATTAATAAAATCCAAACTTATACCGATAATATTAGGAAGAGGCCACAACATATATAAAAAATGTATCTCGTGATCTCAATGAAACTGGACTGTAGCCAATCCAAAAAGTTTGAGGAAGAACATTAATTCTCTATCATACAATCATTCATACCCGTGATGCAAAAGTGAGATATTGCAGCTGTATACAGTAGATATATATGTGGCTCAAAAGGGGATTGTATACTAGCTACAAGACAATCCGTTTAATTAGTTGAACAGAAAGGAAGAAACTTTTATAATTAAATAATTAACAATAAATAACACAGTCAGCTGGCATTAATTGATTAGTAATATGCATTGTTGGCAGAGAAACAAGGAGGGCAATGAAAGCATACAGTCATAAAAATCAAAATTTGGAATCAAATTTAAAGATATTTAACCTTTCACTAATTTTTTTTTAGTTGCTAATTTACTTTTTTCTTATCTTTCTTTGTTTCATAAAACTTGAACATATTCTAATACCTATATAAAAAAAAAGAAGCAGTGCATTGGTAGAACCTTACCTACCGGGAAACACAGAAAGTATGAGCTTTTGTTTCAAAATTGGACTTTACATAATATAAACATATGCATAGCTATACTTTCTGTGTGTTCTAACGACGAAGATGCTAACTACTGAGAGATGCAATGATAGGAAACTAGGTACATTGCAGAAAAACATGATTATATTTATATATAGTTTTGATTACCTGAGGGGTGCTACGGGGGTAATGAATAGAACCAGACAAAAGAATATTTCTTTGGCCATTGATGATAAGAGATCTTCCATCATATGTTACCTCTTCTGCACCTTTAACTCCAAAACTTAATTCCATTATTGTTACCAGCATCATCACCAAAGACACCCATTTTTCCATCTCCACTGATTTAATTTATCACACCTCTTTAGTTATCTTTATAATACTAGTCCTATGTGACACTCCAAATTAAGCTATATGTATATAAGTAACAAAGCTAGTTAGAGAGGGAAAGAGATGGGAGAGTCATAATTGAAGTGGGTGATGAGAATATTTTGGGGTGGGACTAGTTTTTCTTTACATTGTATGTGCCACCAAATTACGGTGTCTTATTCACCGATTACACTTTGCCAACAAGAGAACCCAACCCACACACACGAGGAACAGTTGCAACAAAATCCTTATAAGAAAGAAACACTAGTATCATATATAAATATATATTTTTGAGGGTTATATAATATTATAGTATAGTATAATAGTTATGAAAAATAAAACGTAAACAATAGTAATAACTTTAAATAAAATAAATACAGTCAAGCTTCTTCAAAAAAGATAGTCAAGAGAAACTCAATTATAACTTTAGAAAGTACGCTCAGGTGGTTTGAGTACTACTTGTACTTTATTTTTATAGATGGATATCTTTTTGAATAAATGAATTGTTTTTGCTGTTTAAAAAAATAAATACAAAGTAGTGATAACTTTAAATAAAATGAATATTTATATTCCATAAGAAACATATTATCAATAAAAAAAATAAAGGCTTAAATATTTGGTGAATCTTCTGTCCAATTGTCGCGTTATTTTTCGGAGATCAAAGCTATTTAGTTAGCTTTGACTCACTAATTTTATTTCACGATTGAACTTTTTATTTTTTAAAGAAAATGGAAAAAAGTTCAAATTACCACATTTTAAAGATTTAGGGTTCCCGGGTTAGTTCCGTTTAGGGAAGGTGTTAGCACCCTAAACGTTCGTAGTACACTACGAGAACCTCTTGATTTTATTTAATTTCTTGGCTATAACTTGCTTACTTTTTGAAAATGGAATTAAATGGTGATTAAAAGAAAAAGAGCATTTTTATTTACATTTTTTATTGATTTGGAAGGACATGATCATTTGCCTACGTACCCGTGAGGGATCAAAACCTCGTAGTTCGGGGTAAAAATTATCGTTTGATTGGTCTTGAGTTTTTTATTAATTTTGAAAAAAAGTTAAAATAAAAAGCCAAGTGGCAAAATAGAATTGAGTTGTATTTTTTAATATTAAAAAAAATGACTCAAAGTATAATTAAATTGATTGAAATTTGATTAAGAAAGAAAATAAAAAATGAGAATCACTTGATTGAAAATCAAGGTTTATTATGAAAATGATTTTTGTGAATTTTGGACTATTTGAAATGTTTTTGTTCTTTTTGATTAACAATTAAAACATAAAAATAAAACTAACGTGACGAGAAAATAAAAGCGCAAGGAATTTCCGTAGTGGCGTTGGATCACCATGAAAACCCTTTTCTAACCAATTTTTTTTTTGCATTTTTTAAATACGTAAAAGCAGAATAAATAAATAAAATAAAAGGACACATGCATGATTTTTTTCATTTATAGTTACATTGGTCCTAAATACATTCTAATTGCGAATAAATAAATGACAAAATTTAAAATGCTAAATAGAAATAAAATGAAATGCAAAAATGCTAAAAAGAAATAAAATGCAAGGAAATAAAAGAAAGGGACAACCGAATGGATAAAATTACTGAGGGGACAAAATTCCGAAGGACTTTTCCGAAGGGACAGAAAAAGAGGGAGAAGAAAAAAATAGCTCGTCAACACAAGCTAAATGAGGGAAAAGAGAGAAAGGTTCTTTGACAACTCAATAGAACTTTTGGTGTGAGTATAAGTGAGGAATGAGAGCTATATTTATAGGTGAAGAGGCTGATGAAAATGGAAAACTGATTTAATGAATTTTGATGGTGATTTGAATGGTGTTTAATGGTGAATTTTGAAAGAGGAATGTGAAAGTTGACACTTGACTTGAAAAATTTTGGACCTTGGACATTTTATTTTTGGACCTATTCTGAGTAATAAATAAAAAGAAAATAACCTAAAAAAACAAAATAAAATAAAAGATGGAAATAAAATAAAAATAAAAATAAAATAAATAAAAAACTGGGCCCGAAAACAAACAACAAATGAGGTATTTTAATATCTCTCTGCCGAAATTTTCCCTGAAAAGGACAGAGAATATTTCAGGCCACAAGACATGTAAAAGTGAGATCTTAGATCAAAAATTGGGGTATGACAACAATAAAGTAACTAAAGTCTCTAACCTGCCATAAAATCCAGTGGATGACCATATATAAAGAGTAAGAAAGAAAAGCAAAAACAACCATACAGAATCGAAGAGTATTACTCAATAGTTGTTTCGAGAAATTGATGATGACCAAAACCAAAAATTTATAATACATAGCCGTAGAAAGAGGAAAAAATAGTAGTTCAAGGTTGGTGTTACAAAATTATTGGGGTAATATTCACTTTAATCTCAATGTGTAATGAGTAGTCACAATAATTCTTCTATGTATCAAAATTTTAAAATAGTTTCTGATTGTACAATAATTTAGTCAAAATAATCTTTGATAAAATATCCATTTTGATACAAAATGAATCAAAGATGTGTATCCATTTAAGCAACAATTATACCTTCTCCTCGTTATATTTTAGTGAACTATCCATTTTGCCCTCCTATATAAATCAAAACCCTTTATCTTCTGTTTTTTTTTTAAGTATTATGGTACACAACAGCAAGAGAGAGTAAGTTTAAAAAGAGAAATGATATTTTTATAAGTATTTGTTGACAATTTTTAGAATAACCTTATTTTTTCTCTATTTTTATTGGACAAAATTAATAAAGAAAGAAAGAGAAATGAAGAGATAAAGTAAGAACACCATGAAAGTATGAGAAAGTTGTTCCAAAATATTTATATAAATATTATTTTTCGTTTAAAAAATACAAATCAAAAAAGTTTTTCGTTACACAAGTATTTTGGAAAAACTAATTTTTTCTGTATATTATTGTTTTTCAGAAATTATAAATAAATAGTTCCAGTTTCCTATAGTTCAACAATTCAACTTCATTTCTTTTAAAAAAATTAAGGGTTAAATATATTTTTGATCTATATAAAATTTTTAAATTTCAAGTTTTAGTCTCTATAAAAAAATTTCATCAATTGTTGGTCCATACAAAATTTTCTACCTCCACTTATGGTCCTTGTTTTTAAATCAAATCATGTGTATACTTCACATTTTTGAATGAACTTTTATCAAAATATTTATAATAATCTCTTCTAAAAAATAATTAACAAGGTATGAATTCAATATGAACTTTAAAGCGCTAAAAAGTTAAAAATTCATATTTAATTCATCACTTGTTAAAAAAAAATTAAACTTTTGCAAGAGAAATTTCTATAACATACTAAACACGACTACAAAAAAATAATACAAAATTTCGAAGGATACATATGATTTTACTTAGATGCAAGGACCAAAAGTTGTGACGGACAAATTTTAGGGATAAAAAATTGATAAATTTTTTTATAGGGAGTAAATCATGAAATTTCTAAATTTTATAGGGACCAGAAACATATTTAACCCAAAAAAACAATTCAACTTTGTAGTTTACCAGGAACTTCAAATGAAAATTTCTTTTTAATAAACAAAATTTTAAAAAAAGTGATACAATCTAAAACATTACAAAAATACAAATAGTTTATCCCTATGAGTTTAAGTCAGTTGGTAGGGATATTGCATATTATATGCAGGGGTCTGAGTTCGAACCCTGAACACCCACTTTTCCACATTTAAAATGTGTGAGCTCTAACCAATAAGATACTTGACCAAAAAATAATACAACTAGATTGCCCTCTCAACCATTTTTCGGAAGAGAAATGATATTTGTACAACCATTTTATGACAACTTTTTGACAATTTTTTCTCTCATACTCACATTATACTTTTATTCTCTCTCTTCATTTTTCTCTCTCTATTGTTTTGAACCAATAGAAAGAGAGAAAATGAAAGTTGTCACATATAGTTGTATATTTATCACAACTCTTTTCAGAAAACTTAAAAAAATATATAATCCTGAAAACTTAATTTAATTTTTCGAATATTTTATTCAAACTAGAAAGGTGCAATTGAAGTTTTTCAAAAAGTTTTCAAACTGAAAAACTTTTTATACACCAGAAAATTATATGGGGTGGACTCATGTTGGAAAGATTGAGAGTGAGAGTAAAACCAAATGTTTAAAATGTTACTATATATATGGAAAAAGAGGTAAAATTGATATTTTAGTGATTTGTGAAAGTGAAGGTAAAGGTGTAGAGAGTAAATTTTTCTTTATGATGACTATAAATTCAAGGGCCAAGCCAAATGTTATGGAGCCCATGTTAAATTTGGGTTATGGGCCACTTTGGACATGTTTGATCCGCCACACAGGATGAAAATTGCTGTTCACACATAGTATATGGCTAAAAAAACACCAGCAAAATACCGAAATACCCCTCGGCCGTTAACTGCCGCGGAAGTTAACCGGAGGTAGTTAACTACTGCGGAACTTCGGCAGTTAACTTCCGCGAAGCTTCAAACCTGAAAATGGCAAATACAAACCATATGATCTCCATTAAACTTTATGTGTTAATTCAATGTCATTTATATATGTTATGTTTGAGAACTTTAGACCTTACTTAAGTGTGTTATCGTGAATTCAATTATACGATTGCTATTTATTTTGCGATTTGCTTCATGAACAAGATTTCAGATCCAAGACGTGCTTATTCACAAATAAGTATGAGGATTCATGTCAGAATAACTGGATCTTTATTCCAAATTAATTATACTGTTATTTCATAAGTAACTTAATCTCTTTTTTTAATCATTTTTGCCATTTTCTGCTTGTGATATTCTTTACTGGTACTGCATTTAATTTAATTTAATCAATTGTGTCGTTTTTGTTTAATTGAAAACTTAGGATTTGAATTATATGTAGCCATGTATCATGCGGTCGTTGATCTTGGTGGTTTGATGGAGATCAGATGGTTTGTATTCGTCATTTTCAGGTTTGAAGTTTCGCGGCAATTAACTATCGAGAGATATTTCGATATTTTACCGGTGTTTTTTAGTCATATACCATGTGTGAACAACAATTTTCACACAAGATTCACCAGGGACTGTTCACTAGAGACGGTTTTTTAAAAAGATGAAGTCAATGTTGGCAGCTTGTAGGGCAGATGAAGAACCTTCCTAGAAAGTGACACATTCAATATGTTCATTTCACTTAGACCTGCTCGGTTCCTAGTCGCTGCATACAGGGTAGATTCACTGCTGACATAGATGTTATATAACTCGTTTTATTTTATTTTAAATGTTTACTTAGTATCTACTTTTCTTCTCAATCTGTTAGCTTATAATTATACCACTTTACAAGACAGGCTAAATTAAAATAACATTCTTGATGCCCAAGTAAGACCTATTGTATCGAAGTTTTTATTTTTATTTGTGAATATTGCATTTGATTATACATAAATAAGCTGAAATAAACAGAGCAATATAAAAAGGGCAATCATCATCAATCCATGTCCGAGTTTAAGAAATCAAAAACAGATCTAACTAAATTATGAGCAAAATCATTAACAAAACATTTAATTCACTTAGCTTGGTCTGAAGGTATTTGTTTGGGATCTAGAAGTGTGCTCTTCCTTGAGATCTCAAGAGAAATCTTTAGATATTGCATCCTTCCTCGTTTGACATTAAGAATTCATTTTAAAGATAACACATTTGAATAATTCTTCATTTAACATTAAGAAAAATCATTCTAAAGATAACACGCCCGAATTTAGAGTCAACAAATTATAAATTCTTAATCTCATTTTCCTACTGCTTCGTCTTCTCGACCTTCTCATCCCAATTCATTTTTTAAAGTTAACGTTGATGATGTTGAACCTTCAAACAATAAATGAGAAATTAGAACAATTATTTGTGATTCAAATAATTTGGTGATGGTCGTGGCCATCTAATCTTTTGAGACTCTTCTTGATTCTAATATTGCACAGACCGTGAGTTTGAAGACCACACCATCAAGACAAATCATTTTACAAATAGCATGGAGTTTGATTTTATAAATAATTGTCCTGTTTTTTTTTTTTGAAGAAAAATAATTGTCCTGTTTTAAAACAAGTGTTGACAAAAATTGTTCAAAAAATAATAACTTTTAATTTTCAATCTAATTTTATTTTTATTTTTTTTCAATTATACTAATAATTAATATCACATGCATTATGCTAGAGCCAATATCTTTTCACCAACACTTTTTTTAGACTAAGAAGTACACCAATACTTGAAACCACCAAAATTTTACTACTACCCTAATACATACAAAGGTACTGTTTGGCACTATGAATAAGAAAATTAATTATAAGTAAAGTAGTAGAAGTCAAAGGATTTAAAAAGGGATATGCGATTCATTACAACTCGGTGAAGTTTGAGCTTAGCCAAATTCAAAAGAAAAGGACAACAATTTTTTGACTGGAGATATTAAGAAAAGAGTAATTCAATCTCAATCCTAATCAATGGAATATCTTTGTCATCCATAATCAGTCACTGTCCCTACTTGTCGAGATAAATCTTTTGGAAGGTAACATCCAGGTAGCTTCCACATTAGACCCCCCAAGTTCTTATTCTTATCCACCACCACACATACTACTGCTACAAGTCTACAACATAGCCCCGAGTCACCCACTACGTCGTAAAACCATATAATATATATTTTAGTTTTTATCTTTTTTGTTAAGTTTTTTTCTTAAAAAAATTGACAATATTAGTATATGATTGTTTATTTGTTTGTAAAATAAATGTTAGTCTTCCCTACCATATTTTTGAAATAAATGCTACTCTTCCCTGCCATATCATTATGCATCAGATTATTCATGACCATATCATTATTAAGTAAACAGTTTATTTTAGAGAGGAAAATAAGTACTCCATTTCCAAAGGACTGGTATGGGATAAAAAGGGAATGTGATAATAATTCATCAATGATTTAACGTTTGTTTAACGGAAGGACGATGTTGAAAAAGTTTGTCAACTTAAAGGATTGATATGAGACAAAAATTAATAAAAATGATCAATTTGTAACAAACGTGAAACTTAAAAGACCCTTAAAGTAATTTAGTCTATATTATAATTTGAAGGTTAATTAAGTAATTGTCTCTATAAATATTCATAATTTAGTTTTTAGTCTCTATAAAAGAAACTCACTTTTTACTCTATTTAACATTTTTAAGGATAAAAAAAATGTTGACAGAAATTTTTTACGGAGACTAAAAATTGCTGATAGAAAATTTTAAAGAGACAAAAAATGTTGACGAGAAATTTTCCAGAGACTAACATGTACGGTCTTTTTAGGGATTAAAAATAAAATTCTAAATATTTATAAGAATATTTTTTTAATCAATCCTAAATAGAATAAGCCATTAATTTTGTCTCCAAACTATATTACATTATCTCTTCAACTTGATTTGTGAACTAATAAAAATAAACATTTTAAGCAATCATTAAAATATTTTTAATCTATCAAGATAGTCTTCGAGCTATCATTTTCTCTCCTATTTTTAAAGTAAGGGAAATGTTAAGCGTTAACTAGTGTATCCGAGACACTAATTAAGGAGACTAATATAATTTTTTTTTACTACCTCCGTCCTTAATTACAAGACTCTTTTGAGAATTTTTTTCCCTTTTTATAAGACCTCCTTGCTATTTCCAACTACATTAATTATTTCTTTACATACATGCCCCTATTTATTATACATCTTTTTCTTCAATCAGCAATAAATAGTATATGGAAAACATAAACCAACTCTCTTAAGGATAAAATTGTAAAAACAATAGTGATGACAAACAACTTTAATACGAATATCCACTTTCTTAATTTCCGTGATTTTAGTAAAAGAGTCTTATATATATGAACGGAAGTAATATTGAAAAATGGTGAAAAGTGGAATCTTCCACTACAAAAAGTTGTTGTTTTTAATGAAAAATTTGTATTTTTAACTTTTTTAACTAGTGTCTCAGGGGTATCGGTTAACATAACTTTTAAAGATAGTAAAATTTGATAAAAAAAAATTGTTTACACCATAAATTAAATTTGGGTTATCTCAAATAATTCGTCCTAAAAAAAACTCGTTATATTGATTAAACATTCACGTAAAACATGTGATGGATTTCTAAGCATTGTATTTGAACTATGTCATTATCCATAACCATAATTAGTGAATCATAATTATCCGGGTAGGAAAACCATTTTTCTTTAATTTAATTTATTCCAGATAATTAATGAGATAAATTGGGAAGGGGTGGAAATTAGTGGACCTTATAAATTGCCAATAGGGGTACGAGATTGATATTTTACATTGTGAGCTGAATATTCAATTGGTTGATGTGACAAATCGAAAAAGATAATGCTTTTTTGATGGACGCAATAAGATAATGCTAAAAAACAAACTTGGGTGTTAGACTATTCTTCTCCCCCCCGTTCTTCAATTTCTTGTAACACAAGAATTACAAATGATGCAAGAGAGGTTTGGTGGGTTATGGATGAACTGAAACCACATAGACGTAGACGATGAAGCTAGTTTGCGTACGTGGGCAATAAAGAACTTGACTTACTTAAATCACGGTTGAATCAAGCTACGATATATACATATGTTTTGAATTGACTAGCATTAGGCAAAATTGTGGTGCTAATGTGGTTTTGTTTAATTTCTTTTTTATAATTATTTTACAACGACATTATTAAACGTGTGTGTAAAATAATTATGGGTCTTGCTAACAAGTGCCCTCGAGGCAATGGTTAAGAAATCCAAAAGTATAAATTTTGTCTTGAAACCATAAATTTTGGCTTTTGATTAAGTAATAATTACATCACTTTTTATAAAAACTTACTTATTTTAGTAGCTTAACCAATGTCATAAGGGCAATGGTTAGCATTCTACAATAATTATACACTAACAAAATATATTAATTAAACTCTTCGTAAAATTATGGGAAATGTTAACTTGTGCCCTAATGGCACATGTTAAGAATGCCATTAATAGAAATTATGTATTGAAAATTGTGTTAATTTATTGCTCAAAATGTTTAATGTTAATTTTTTTTTCAATAAATTCTCACCATTAATGGAATAAAATTAATGCTTAATATGTGCCTTAGAGGCACAAATTAACATGACCCTAAAATTATTATATTTTAGCTTTGGTTAAATTTTTCATATGTTTTAGATACACATAAATTAAACTAATGTATTCAATTTCATGTAATATTTCTTTTTCTATTGATAGTAAAACCAACAAATTCAATCTTTGTTGAAATACCACTGATTTTGCATAATGTATTAATAAATTGAGAGAAAATGATGCTGGTTTATAAGTATTTTTTTATTAGCTAGTAGTAGAATATGATATATTTTTATCAAGTACATGATTTTTTTTATTTTAAATTGTTTAGGTTTAAGGCGATGATTGTCCTGGCGACCTTCTGACCATGGTTTTTACTTTACAAAATAGGCAATGATTAAACTCTAGACTAATTGCTTGATAGTTCAAATCTGTTACTACTTGGACCAATTCAGGGTTGGTGTTTTGTTTAAGTTTTTTTATTTGTAGCGATTAGAATGATGATGTTAGTCAAGCAACAATTGTTGAGATGTAAGTTGGGGTATTTGTAAATATTTTGACGCTCAAGTCAATAAAAAAACAAAAAGTGAAGGTTTAAAAAATAGATTGCATGTACCTTTAGAGATGGAGAAGGATGCATTTTAAAGGTGTTGGCATGGATCAGATGGAACAATAATGAAAAAACGTTACGATTAGCGTCCATCAAGGAAGTATCAGGTGTCACTTAGGAGTCATTTGATCGTTGTAGAATCCAAAGGATCTGAGGTTCGCAGTTGAACTATTTAAAAAGGATTCAAGGTCCGTTGGACACGACATGTGACTCTTGTGCTTGAGTACATTTGGACCTCCACATGTGTAAACTTTTGCTTGGTAGACATCGCGCATGAGCATCTGGTCAGTTCATAACAATTTTAAAATATATTTTCTTGTTATAAACAATAATCTACTAAAATATATTCCTATTAGTCTCATGCCCACAATATGTTGAATTCAAAAAACAATTTTAAAATTTAATAGATGAAACACATTATGTATAAACATTTTAGAAATTTAAATGGCAACAAAAGAAAAAGGAAGCAAAAGGTAATGGGAATGAAAAAGTAATAAATTTGTGAAGGTGAAGATGATATCCATTGGGTAAGAGCAAGAGGCAAGATGAATGGTCTGGTCTGGTCCGGTCGACCTAGCCAGCCAGCCAATAAGTGTTGAAGCCGACATTTAGAAAAACAACCGTACGAGTCAGAAAAACAACGTAAGCAATGACAGAATCAGTAAAATGCTCGAACAGTCACACGTGCCATACACCAGTGAGTTAATGCCACATGGTGTCTGCAGTCAAATGAAAATTAAATAGATACGACCTCCAACTTGGCCATCACACGCACGCACGTGTCTTAATTCTTTCTAACACTCTCCTATAAAACATAACCCATTCATTGACTCTCTGTCTCATCTCATCTCATCTATCTCACAAAACAGAACATAGAACAAGAACAACAATTATCATCAACAACATAGTCAACGTTTCAGTCAAAGAACAAGAATGCAAGGTGAATTAGAATTGCCACCTGGTTTCAGATTTCACCCCACTGATGAAGAATTGGTGAATCATTACTTGTGTCGCAAATGTGCTGGTCAATCAATTTCTGTTCCGGTTGTCAAAGAAGTTGATTTGTATAAGTTTGATCCATGGCAGCTTCCAGGTACTTAACTCTTTCACAACCGAACTTCAGATTATCAGACTCTTTTTCATCCTATAAATTTAACTTGTTTTTGTTCATTTTTGCAGAAATGGGTTACCATAGTGAGAAAGAATGGTATTTTTTCTCTCCAAGGGACAGAAAGTATCCTAATGGTTCGCGACCAAATCGAGCTGCTGGAAGTGGTTATTGGAAAGCTACTGGAGCTGATAAACCAATTGGGAAATTGAAGCCGATGGGGATTAAAAAGGCGCTAGTATTCTATGCTGGTAAAGCCCCCAAAGGAGTTAAAACTAATTGGATTATGCACGAATATCGTCTTGCCAACGTTGATAGATCAGCCGGAAAGAAAAATAACTTGAGGGTATGTTTGTTGTTTTAACACAACATTTTTTAGTTACTCTAATAATTTTTCAGATTATTATTTGGTGGTGTTTATGTGTTTGTGTTAATGCTTCATAGAAAAATGGATTTATCTGATTATGATTTGCTTTGCAATTTGCAGCTTGATGATTGGGTGTTGTGTAGAATTTACAACAAGAAAGGCAAGATTGAGAAATTCAACACTAGTACCACACCAAAGGTTCAAAATTATTATGAACACGAAGAAGTAGAAGAACATGAGATGAAGCCAGAAATTCAAAAGTTGGGGAATTACCAATTGTACATGGACACTTCAGATTCAGTTCCAAAGCTGCACACGGACTCTAGCAGCTCCGGTGGACACGTGGTTTCACCGGATGTCACGTGCGACAGGGAGGTGCAGAGTGAACCTAAGTGGAATGATCTTGGGATACAGCTGGATGACGCGTTTGATTTTCAGCTCAATTACTTGGAAAATGCTCTTTCATTTGATATTGATGATGACCCCTTTGGGACCAATCAGTACCAAATCAACCAGCTTTCGCCGTTACAGGACATATTCATGTACCCACAAAAGCCATTTTGATTCTTCTTTTTGAAAGAAAACAAGATTTTTTGGAAAGGGATATTGGGGGGTTGCCTAATTAGTTAATTTTTTGTAGGAAAAGTCATCATTAAGTTCTCCAATTACACCTAATTAACCACTGTATGTGGTCACTTGGGTAATTATTCTTATTCTCTGTTCTAGAGTGATCAGGGAATTGTGGTTTTGGTTGACATGGACCATTTGGAATATTGGACCTAATGTGTGCAAAAAGAGATGAATTCTAGATGGAGATAGATTCTGCAGTGTGTAAGTAAAAAAACAAATAAGCAGTAGGATTATCTTATCTCCACTAGGTGTAGATCCAAATCTAATGGGCCATGTAGTGTTCTGTAGCTGGTATGAAAGCATTTTTTCATATATTTGTAACATATATATAATAACTTCTATTTTTTTTCAATTCAAAGAGATGGAATGCTGCTTTATATTTAAATTACACTTTATTACACGCTTTATTTATGAAGCCAGAACAGAAACAACATTCAAAGAAAAAGACTTGTATTAAAATACTCAGAAGTCAGAACACAAAACAACTGCTATTTTACTAGTAACAAATAAATTGATGCTGCTCAAATAATTGTCATGCAAACTTAAATTGTCTATAATTGTCGATGTTACTCTGTCTATCTAATTTTCCCAACTTGCGAGTCACATTATTCAGATTTGTACAAGTTACAATTCTATAATGAGAAAAGATGACATTATTTGTTGAGACAAAAATAAACAGCATAGTAGTATTTTATGACTAAATGGGGGCAGTTGTGATCAAGCTGATATTTTTAAATTGTAACTTTTTTTATTTTGTCCAACTTTTTTCTGGTACATGATTGTTATATTCAGAACAGCTGAGATATAGTTGGTGGTTTTATAATTAGTTTTCAACAGTCAAAATATAAACAAATATAAAAAAATGGTGAAAGAAGTTGGACTAATAATCTTTCAAGAAAAAAGTTGGACTAATAATATATCATTGTATGAAACCTAACAGGAAAAAAAAATCAACCAATCATAGAATCAACAGATGCATCTAATCTTTTTGCATAAACCTGCATTACTCTTGGATTATCTGTTTCCCTTTCCAATTCTAAATGAAATCCCCAATGACGTGCAATCAAACTAACATGATATGTTATATGGCTGATCACTTTGTCAGTTGGAATTACACTTTCAACACTAAAAATCAGTGTGGACCTCTATACCACTTTACAATATACTATGCACAATGATATATTTAGAAGCATATTAACATTCCTTTCATACAACCATATACCGTGTTCTATAAAGTGGGATATTGCAACTATCTGATGATAGCAGATGTAAACTGAGTGGCCGATGTATCTTTCGTAATCAAATGCTGACATCTTTGGATTTTGGAACTCGGTTACAATCTGCTGCTGTCCAACCTATCAACTGCTTCTCATTGTCAAATACCATCACTTTGTCTAGCATGGATATGTCTGCATACACAGGACAAGGGCTTTCTTAATTATGCATAGTTCATCAAGAGTTTAGGTGAAAAGATAAAGCAAAAAAAGTGGACAAAAGCACCACAATTGATAATATTCGTTAACAAGAACAAGCATCAGAAGAAATAGAGATTAACGACATTCCTACCTCCGATTAGGTTTACATCTTCCACTCCTACTTCAGAGCCGTCTAGAATGCCCAAGCAAACATTTCCCATGTTCTGGAAGAACAATTTATCAGCATCGAAACATGAAAGGTATCAGTTACTTGTGAGTTTTTGATAGCAATAAAAAAGTCAATCTTGATTCTTGAAGAAAGTGATTAGTTAGGACTTGACTCACTGATATAATCAAATATGCTTCAGGAGGGATTTCAAACTGGGCTTTTGATCTTCCACTTCCTGGGAAGCTAAGCGCAATGGGCTTGAAGTATTTTCTGACTTCATATACACTTCTGAAAGGTCTTTTTCCATACCAGCACAGAGGGAGAGTTTGGTCTTCAGGTGCTTCTTGTATGGGCTTTCCAGCTAATTCCTTCGTCAACTACATATGGAAATAGAACGGAATAACCGTGTTAAGCAATGATCCAATATTTTCTCGTATTAGTGAAGAAATAAATAATTTATATATTTTTTTCAAACAATTCAGAGATTGTATGATGACGTTGACATAGTCTTGTTTGTGGTAATAGCATATGCATTTTGAAATGCTTGAAATTCAAGGATATTGCGAAAATTGCTTTCAACTGACCCAAGAAATTAGTGCTTGATAAGCATTAGAGTTGAAGTAAGTATAAGAGCTCCCAGCGTCAAAAACAGCAAGAAGATTTCCAAAACCAGTCCTCTTTCCTCCAAGAACAAGTTCAGCAGCACCTGCTGAGTAATGTTTGCTGAGAAAAATCTTAAATTAGTATATAGAAATATGAATATCAATTAATGTGGATTTGACTTGTTAAGATCTGCTTACTAATCTCTCGACGACATTGGAGTCCAAGCCAATCGAGAAGAATCATAAACATCTCCAAAGAAGATGTATCCTCCTCCTTGTGCACTCAAACAGTGTCCAACGACATTTCTCACCAAACCCTGACTATTCAGTTGTGATATCAAGCTGGATTTTCCCCTGCCAAGGCCAAGCATTCCATCTACGGGGTGGTAGGAAGAATCTGGAAATATCTGATCATATCCGCATCTGCATAAAATAACCAAAAAAGTTGCATTAGATAACTTGATTTTTACTTATTATTCTTAATAAAGGAGTATGTGTATGGATTATCATCATGCAACAATTGTGTTTTTCTGAAACACTTGTTGCAGAAAGGCTAAATTTAGCCAGAACATACACAGAGATATTTGGATTGACTTATTTGAATCTATCAATTGACTTAAGCATTTGTGAGGCTGTTTAACTTATGACATGTACATGCGTTGTTTTCACCGTATTTCCATTATTTCTCTAGGATTGTTTATGAAAACAAATTATAGATTATATGAAAACAATTTGACTTTATTTATCTTTTATTATAGATATAGCTTATACATAAGCACTTATATAAGCAAAAGCTAATGCTATCCAACTAGGGCTAAAAACTAATGAAGTGGGAGTGGTATGAGTTTGTAAAGCATGTTTAAAGCTAGCAAAGGGTGAGAAAGAGTTACTAACCCAAGTGCCATACGAACTTTAAGTTGGACTCCATTTGTAAAGTTGAGAACATAAACATCATTGACAAGTACACCAAGAGATGAGTAATGATCTGCATACTCAACTTCATAGTCACACTGATGCTCAGCTTCACAGTCATAGTTATCCGTCTGATGCACCGATGCACAAAGGGGATGCCTGCAGGGGACTAAGTCATTGCTAGGCCGGTAAAGCGGATGTGGTGTCTGAAAAATCAGTCATTGAAGATTAATTTTGATAGGAAATTTTAATCAAACAGATCCTACAGACATACATATATCTATCTGGTCTAGAGTCCAATCTCATTTCAAGAAAAAGGCTTTGCAATTCAAAGTTGTTAATTGGCCTTGTTATTTTCGAATGTTGGCAATGAATGAGTGAAGTGAGTGAGAATACCTGAGAGCAACGGGAGCAAGGTGCATCACATTGAAGCCATGTTAGGTCGCTACCCGTGTCAATATCAAGAAAATATGGCCTTGGTGGGTACCCAATGTTGATAGTCACATTATAAAACCTGTATAAGTAAAAATTATCAAGGGTGGTGACTTGTATTAGTGTTTTTGGTTCTGCAACAACAAATATTGATTTTGAATGTATTAATTATGTAATAGTGATTGAACAATAAATTTAAGGATAAAAATCAATTGTAAAAACCAGTTGGTGCATGTTCGAAATCGCATGAGTTTCTCGGGAGAGAAGTGTTGTTTAATGAGAAAGAAATTGTCCCAAACTCATTGAGAATAAAGTATTGACCAATTAAAATGCTTGCTTTTGCACAATACACAAAGGAGAGAGAAATGTCAACATGATAGACAAATTCGCGATTATGCTTTTCACGAGATCCAACGCTACACTTCTCGAAATCATGGTGAACCATTGTGATTTTGCAAAAGCGTAATTTCGTCAAATTCACCTCAATTTCAAACATGCACCAACTTCTCTAGTTTTAGGTTATAGTAGAATAAATTCTCCAAACATAATAAATTATACTTAAGAACATCCAAATATGCCAAAATCAATTTTATACCCCTAAAATCAATTTTGTCACCTTCAAATATGGAACCAAACATACATATAAATGGGGAATGGGAACACAAAATCACTTGATATGCTTTTGTATACATAGATCCATTCATTATATATACCATATATTAAAAAAAAGCTATGAGTTTGTGTATGAATGAGACAGAAAAATGATGTGGGAATGGGAATAAACCTCATGAAGATGTTTTATTATTCAAATTACTTTTGGAGGAATAAAATAACAGAACAAAACATGGAGGCCCAAATAGGAAAAGACATGAAGAAAGCAACATAGGAGAAAGAAAGGCATAAAGTGAAACCGAAGGAAACAAAAAAAAAAAATAAAAAAAATCAAAGAGAATGTAAAAAAAGGAAGTTCCTTTTACGTACCCAACAGGGTAAACATTTCCATGAACCGGGAACACAACAGACGAACCAGAACGAAAACGGTTTAAGAACGAAGGTGACGATGATGATGATGAAGGTTGTTCATATGAAAGAATGGAGTTTCTTCCATTTGCACTTGAACTTGAAATTTTGTGTTTACTACTACTACTACCAAACCAAGCTAAACAAGTAGATGAACTTAACAAGAGTAAAACAACAAAGAATCCCAATTTTCCCGACTTCATGATTTCTCTATTTCAAGAATGAAATAAAGATATTAGTTAATGTGATTAGAGAAAACTGAGACTATGTTGTGGTTTCTTGCGTTATGTGTTTGAAATATCAACCAAGACTTTATTTAAATCTATGTGTACATGTGTGTGTACGTAGTAAAAGCATTGCTTCAATAATTAGAAGTGGGATTTCTTCCCATGCATGCTTTGCGCTGGGTTCTTATTCTTTCCTTCTTCTAACCCTTCTCCATAGATAAATACTTTTAAAAAATTATTGGTGCCAGACTGGTTAGTATATATGTTTAATTACTTGAGTGTGTTGAAAGTGAGATATAGTTTATATTTTTTGAGAGATATATATTTTATATGAAAATTATTACCGGACACGTTGATATTCTTATTTCATGTTCTAAACAAGTATGTTTCATTTATTTTATTCAAAAAAAATGTATGTTTCATTTATATTATTTTTAGTTTTTTACACACGTTAGTTTCTTTTGGTTTAGATAATTGAGTCAGCATGCAAATTTAAATTGTTTCTATCAAGCATTAAATTCAAATTATATAATTGCTTCAATTATTCAATTATCAAGCTTATTTAATTGTAAAAAAAAAAGCTTATTTAAAAGTCAAATCTTGTTGCACACGGCATTACAGTCAACCTTGTAAAAAAAATGATTTTATGAAAATATTTGTTTGTTTTTTGTTTACAAGAGAAAAAGAGAAAACGAAAAGAAAACAAAAAAAAGGAAACAAAAACTAGGTCCATAGAAAGGACACACCTAAGGTATCACTCATGAAAGTAAATGATAAATAAGGAGGAGGTTCATTGACCATAACAAGGCGGTCTGAACTATTAGCTCCCAAATTAGCGAGAACATTTGCACATGAATTTCTTTCTTAAAGGATACGGTGAATAATAACTGTCTAATCCTTAACAAGATAGTTCTAATTGATGAGTTCCAAGATATTTGTTTAGTGATGAGTGTCCTCCGGCACCAATTGCACCACATGAAGAGAGTCAGAGTAACACATAAGTTTTTTATGGCCTTCCTCCCAACACAACTTGATTTCAATCCAGAGAGCTTGAATCTCAGCATGAAGGATATTAGAGATTTCCACACTTTCGAAAAAACGAAATTGAAAACTGTCATCGTGCTTACGAATTATAGATCAAGTGTCACTCAAATAGAACTTGGCTTTGTAATCTTTATCCTACGAAACACTTTTAAACTTTCCTTGCTTTTTCACACCACAATTTTTTTTATAGACATTATAATTTTGAGATAATGCTTGATGGAGCTTTGAAAAATAACATGTAAAAGACTGATAACACTGAAAGAACCAAACGCAACAAAACAAAATGACCCCTGATAGACAAGTTTCTCCACCCCAACATATCATATATAAATGTTTCAAGACAAAAATTACAAATGAGCATGACAATGCATAAAAGTTAGCCTAACCCTACATTCACATCTAACTTGTTAGCACAGTATTATAAGTATATGTAGAAATTGAACTACACTCACGTAACACACGTCCAAGTTATTCAATTGGTATAAGATATTTTCAAGGGGTCAATTAAAGAAAAGGAAAAGATCCATGACTCAAAATTCACAATCCACGATTTTGGTTGTTTTTCTATTTTTACAACATAATTATTAGCATGATGATAAAGTTACGCTGCCATCTACTACATTAATTTGTACTATGTAATCACTAGGTATCGATCCCTTCCTTGTAAAGACAAACTTTCGGGTTGGTATTATTATATTTCATAGAATTTACTCTCACTTGTCAAGATATATACTTAAGTAACACGTACATGTTTTTCTTATTATTCCAAAAAGAACATAATCCTCCTCTTTAATACACATCATCATCCCTATTATGTAAGAATAGAAAGAATGTGTATTATTTAAAGAGAAGAATGAAAATGTGTGTATAATATGAATATTTCCGACCGGTAGAAGTGGCAATGTGTCAATAAGTTATAACTCAACTAGTAAAAATGTTAAAATTGTTTAGTCAGAAGTTGTTACTGGTGTTCGAACCTCGGTCCGTCCACTTGAGTTTCCATGATTATTAGTCATTTTGTCTGTGTAAAAAAATGTGGTGGTGTTTGTATAGAAACTAAAAGAGTTGCATTGTTGTGTAAAAAGAAAAAGAGAGTTGTGTTGTATCCTTTAAGCAATGTTTTATAGCATCATCAATGGGGAGTCATTTATCTAATATGAACTCCATTCTTTTAAGGGCCTTCATTGAAGGAAAAAAAGGGTATCTAATAGCTAGTCATTGTCACCTATATAAAGACTATCTCTCTTCTTCACAACTAATGAGTCCCGTGACCGTGATTATAATAGGAAAAACAATATAAAAAGTTGGTGTCACCATCTCAAAATCATGTGATTATTGTTCTATACAAACTTTTTTGAGCAGTGCTTTACTCAATTTCTTTTTTAAATGCACACATTGAAATATATATTAATGGGACATGTTTAAAAAGACTCTTTTTAATTTTCTACCATTGAAGTTATTGAGTCATTAATCGATACTTCAACTAAAAAATTATAAATAAATTATGTGATGTGTACACATGTGACCTATTTAAAGACTTTTTATTAGTTACTATCATTGTAGATGCTCTTGCAATATAATATTAGTATCACATCTTACTAGCAACTGTTGATGTGGTAAATTTTCACATGTGGTCTAAGATGAATCGATACTTGAAGTATTTTTCAAAACTTTAATGTAGAACCAAAGTTGTCACCTTTAAATAAAAGTTCAGGGTCTTCCATGTCTTTAGAGTCTCATAGTTGTTGATGGTCCAACAAACATAATATAACTAATTATAGGACGAGTTTTATGATAATATTTGTTTTGCTTAAATGTCATTTTGATCCCTTAACTTATTTCAAAAGATTAATTTGGTTCTTTATTTTTTAAATTCGGACAATTTGGTCTCTTAACTTATTTTAAAAGTTCATTTGTTCCGTTAACTTTAAAAACGATTAATTTGATCCCTTAACTTATGTAAGTTAATGCAATTTGATCTCTTAACTTATGAAAATATATTATCATATTCACCTTTTAACTTATCAAAATCTACTATCATATTCACCTATTGAAGAGCAAGTTGCATTAACTTATACAAGTTATAGGATCAAATTTCATTAACTTGCATAATTTAATGGACCAAATTTATCGGTTTTAAAGTTAAAGGATTATACTAACTTTTAAAATAAGTTAAGGGATTCGTCGATTTTAAAGTTAAAAAATTGGATTAATATTTTAAGCATATTTGTTTTCATAACACTGAACCACTGTCTAAGTTGTGAGTACAGGTGATACAACAAATACTTAAAGAACTTTGAATGATAAGATAAAAAACCTCTTCAATTCTAAAGAGTTTTACATGGTGGGTTTACTCATCTCATCTTCAAAAATTAATCTTTTGAGATAATAATCATTTTAATTCTCGAATCTGTAACAAAATTTTAAAATACTCCATCACATTAAAATGTTTAGTTAATGTCTGATATTGAAAATTATTTTAACGTTGAAGATTATTTTCACTAACAAAATATCTTAAAATTTTGATAGATGTGGAACTATTGTGACTATTTTTCCTTAATATTTTAGGGTAGTGTTAACTTGTGCCTTTATGGCACATGTTAAGAAACCTAAAAGAAAAAATATTTTCTAAAATTTTGTGCATTTAAATGATTAAAAAGTTAAATATTGAATGCAATACACACATTCCAATAAGTTTTTTCTATATTTGAATCATTAACTTGTGTCTTGAGGGCACAAGTTAACATTTCCCAATTTTTTAAGGGAAATGTTAAGGGCACTTGATAAGAGATTTAAAATGGAAATTTTGTCTTGAAATTTGTGCATTCAACAAAAGTAACTTTTTTTATATAAGAGTTAGGCTTAAATGCACTTTTCGCCCCTTATGTTTCAAATAGTTGCGATTTTGGCCCCCTATAAAAAAAATGGATATTTTGACCCCCTATGTTTTAGCCCTCTTTTGATTAGTTGATTTTGACCAGTCAACGCCCATGTATCAAGTCACTTAACTGAGGTGGCATACATGTGTGTAATTATTATTTAAAAAATAAAAGAAAATTATTTTGGCAATTTAATAAAATAAAAAAAGGATGAAAAAAAAGGACATCACGTGACACTCTTCCCTTCTTCTCCAACGGTAGCATATTAGGGTTTAAAACCCCCCAAATCCTCCCATTCTCCATTCCCATCTCCTTCATCAATTCCTCATCTCATTAATCTATTCTTCTTCTCTTAATCGAATTTCTGTTTCAATTCGTGTTCATATCTCTCTTTCTTCTTTCGTTTTTGCGAGTTGCATCATCTCCCATTCTTGCTTATTTACTTGAGTTGTTTCCAGGAATCCAAAAATGGGTGATTATTCATCTTCCTCACTGTCTGGTGCGACACAAAAGCAAAGAGGTAACCTGGTTTGCTATTGTGGTGTTGATTCACCATTGGTGACTGCTTGGACAGATGAAAACCCAGGGAGGAGATTCTATGGATGTGGGAGATATTTTCAGAGGAGGAAATGCAAGTTTTTTAGGTGGTTTGGTCCGGAAGTCCCATATCGACAGAAGAAAATCATCTGAGGATTGCTGAAGAAAAACGATGTTTTGAGGAAGAAAGAGAGAACTCATGTGAATATCATTGTCATTTTAGGGGTATTGTTGTTGCTAAGTTTTGTTGTAATGTGCATTAAGTTTGCTAACTGATGTAATATTAGAGGGATTAGGTGTGATGTGTTGAATTATGGTAATCTTGTTAATGGTTTGAAAAAGTTTGTAAGCTTATATCATGTAATGGTATGAAAACTATGTAAGTTATGATTTTAGAATGAAGAAGGAATTGAATCATTTTGTGTACTATGTTTGATGAGTTTCTGTTAGTGTGAATAAGTTATGTGAATAAGCTGTCCAATATAATAAGATATAGACAAATAACTGATTGCAAGATATATATTGAAGCAAAACAGTACTTAACATAATATGATAATAATAAGAGTACTTAACATTACATGCCCATAGACCATGTCTGATGTTCCACAAAAGATAAGACATAATTCAAGTCAAAGTACTTAAAAGATTACATTCCAAAAGATGAAATAATTCAACTATTAAACACCCAAAAAGTGGAGCACATATTGTAAGCTAAGTCTCTGCTAAAA
>Ga0228710_1002425_pt1 | contig 29347 bp, 20 predicted proteins | sample MedpolnodulmetaG_FD_177995 | JGI IMG/M metagenome (GOLD analysis project Ga0228710, IMG submission 177995) | Root nodule microbial communities from Medicago polymorpha collected in Santa Monica, California, United States - pink nodules | ecosystem: Host-associated > Plants > Roots > Nodule...
TCTTTATTTGTTTTTATTTTTTTTTTTTTTTTTACCTCTTATGGGTAGTCTTTTTAATATCTTTTCAATGATGTTCCCTAATCTGAATTACGGTGCTACTCGATCATTCATTAGCAAAAAAAGAGGTGGAATTCTACAATATCTTAAAAGCAAATCTATGCATGACATAAGAGTGAGACACTTGCAAGTTGTAGAATGTGTTCTACAATATTTCAGAGTCATTTTAGAGAGAAGACTCTTGTTTAAAAGAAGTCGAATTCCAACTATACTGACTTACACGGATGTTGATTATGCAGGTTCTGTAAGTGACATAAGATCTACTTCGTGCTATTGTACCTTCTTGTATGGTAACCTTGTTGCTTGGAGGAGTAATAAATAAAGTGTAGTTGCTCGATCAAGCGCTGAACTAATTTAGTGCTACGACACTAGGAATTTGCGAGCTATTGTGGATGAAACAAGTGTTAAAAGACTCAAAGATATAATGTGAAGGCCCTATCGAGTTGTTTTGCGACAATAAGTCGACCATTGATATCACTCGTAATCATGTGAGCATGACATGACAAATCATATTGAGATTTAACAACATTTCATAAAAGAAAAATTGGTTAATAGATTAATAGCTCTAACCTACATTCCTTCTGATTAACAGGTATGTAAATGAAAGGGTTACCACATAAGTAACGATTCAATCAAATTACTTACAAGTTTGTAATGATTGATAACTAGCTTGAGGGAGAGTGTCGTAAATATTAAAATTAGAATATAAATAGTATTTGCTACTATTTATAAACAAAAATCCATTAGGTTCAATGTCTCTTTATTTAAGCAAATTTTATCATCAATGTAATTATCACTTTTCACATATGATACAAATCTTTCTCTACGGTATCTAAATTTGTGAGAGACTAATTTATTCTTTATTTTTATTTTGTGACAATGCCACATTATCATATAATTAGCACAATGAGTGTCACATAATTAACTTTAACAGTCCATGTAATTATTTAAGTGACTTTTCAATCATAAAAAAATAAGATAATCGAGTCTAAATAATTAAGAAGGAGATGCAATAACCTCTACACTCAATTTCAAAAGCAGAGTCACAGCAATACAAAGATATCTACAGATAGAATCTCTCTTTTGACAGTGAAAGAAAAAGAGAGAAAATGCAATTTCTGCATTCACCTTTTACTTTTAAGCTCTCATGTTTTTTCTTCCCCAGTCATCTTCTTTTCCATTTGACAGCGCATTTGCATGAGCTGTAAATAGTATTTTATATTTTTCATTTTAATGCAATACTTATTTTTTTTCTTCATTTGTGTTGATTCTGTTGACTTTGAAATTTGAACTTCCACTTTGTGTTCTTCACCACATACCACATAATAATAACAATAAAAATAAAATCAAAACAAAAAAAATATTAATAATAATAATATAATGGAGGACAAAAACTTATATGATATCAACACTAGTCGAGTTGACGGATAACTAAATACGTAAGTATGTGGTCATGAGTTCGATCTTTAACTGATGCGTATGTAAAAAAAGAAAAATCAATCATTTAAATGGATCTTCATAATATTTCAAAAGATTAATCTCTGACTTCCGACTCCGCAGTACCTACCAGAAAAGAAAAAAAAAACTTTGAATTCTTCATAATAGCTGTTTAATAAGGACGTGTTTGCCATAAAGACTATAACCAAACTAGGAGTTTTGTTTGTCTATGCTGAAAAATGTGAGATTCACTTGCATTTGAGTTTGTCTATGTGATACCATTTTTTTTTTTAGTCAGAGTAACAATGTCATTAGAATCTAGTTTCTCATTCTGACAAATTTCCAGTTTTTGAAAACCTATTTGTTTTTATTCATTTCATATCATATTTGTACTTTTTTTCTACCAAGTTCTATTTGGATTATACTGTACATGCTAAATTTAGAACTATACTGCAAAAAAATTTACACAACCAAAATAGTGCACAAGATTTTTAGTGAGATAATCTCATCCATTAATATATTTTTCCTCCTTCTTCCATTTTCAGAAACATCTCTATCTCTGAGTTTTTATCTGCAAAAAAGTTGGATAAAGAATAAAGAATTTTCTTTGATAAAAATTAACCCCCCAAGTTTTTATCCTTTGGTAAATTTTCCTCACAATAAAATTCTGAACTTTTTTCTACATTTCATGTGATGTTGTATTTGACAATCTGTTCATTAGGATGGGGACCATTTCACAAAACTCCAGAAACCAACTCATTTTGGTCACATAAATAATTATAAGATCTTATAGATAGATATTAGTTAATTCATATTTATTTCCTCCCTCTCATGCATCTCTAAAATATAATATAAAGTATATATAAACATGTCTACAAAATATTTATCTAGTATTCTTCTGAATCAAGAGTTTATTTAACCTTTGATTAATTTGTCTCTGCAGATAATGATTGGGGGTTGAAGCCTTGAGTGGTCCTTGTGTTTCATACCATCCCAACAACTCAAAACAACCTTCATCAAACAATTCAAAAAGCATCCTTAAATTAGCTTAAAAGCCAAAGTGATTTTCCTTTGGTATGCTATGAATTCAATGACATGTGATAATATTCATTCTCATCATTGAGGAGGAATTGAGTGAGAAGAAAATGGGTTCTGTTGGAGGTGAAGAGGCAATGGAAGAGGCTACAAAAAATCATGAAGAGAGAATTCAAGTTTCGGTTCGAATTCGTCCTCTAAATGATAAGGAAATTGCAAGAAATGATGTATCTGATTGGGAATGTATCAATGATACTACCATTATATACAGGAATAACATTTCTGCTTCTGAAAGATCTCTCTATCCAACAGCATATTCATTTGGTATGTTCACACTACATATTTGACTATATTTTTTTTCACCATAAGGTTGGAATTTAATAAATGTGTTTTTTACTATAATTTTGTTGAGATATCATATCATCATTCTGCTTTGGAGAAAATATTTAGGTTGTATGTTACAAATCTGGTGAAATACCGAGTGATTGTGTTCAAGTGATTAATGAGCTTCAGTTAATGATGAATTGTTAAAAGAACTCGAGTTCGAATCCGGACTGAAACAATCTTTGATTAGGCTTCACTTACTTTTCGCTCGAATTCCAAATTACTAGGGCCCACTTCCCTTTTGAACCGGATGGTTAAGATAAAAAAAATCCAGTTGTATGAATACATGAAGTTGAAGATTGTTTAATGTGGTGTGATAAATTTGATATCTGTTTCTGATTTGGTTATAGACAGAGTATTTAGATCAGATTGCTCCACAAGGCAGGTGTATGAAGAAGCAGCTAAGGAAGTTGCTCTTTCTGTTGTTAGTGGAATCAATTGTGAGTTTATTTTCTTTGATTTTCTTTCCTCTTTTATCAGAATTAGTTTCCATGGAACTTCCATGATAACATTTTTCTTTGATTCTCTAATCAATCAGCAAGCATTTTTGCATATGGACAAACAAGCAGTGGAAAAACTTACACCATGAGTGGTATAACTGATTGTACTGTAGCAGACATTTTTAACTACATGGAAAAGGTAAATGAAAAACACATATGCGTGCACGCGCAACATTGCATTGTGATTTGGATCCACACCCACATTGGAGCGGGGCAGCAAAAAAAATTATAATTATGATAAAAAATTTGCTGCATTTGTTCTACTATGGGAGAGGATCCAAGTCCTTGCGTTACTTGGACTTTCTAAAACCGTATTTTTTCATTTGGGATTCGCTTGTTTTATAGCACATGGAGAGAGAATTCATTTTGAAGTTTTCAGCAATTGAGATTTACAACGAATCTGTTAGGGATCTGCTTAGTGCAGATTATACTCCTCTTAGACTTCTTGATGATCCTGAGGTAAATAAATAACTTCCTCATCATTTTCCAAAGAGCTAGTAAATGTGCATGTACTTTTACTTATGGTTTGTGTTAATTTTATCAGAGAGGGACAGTTGTTGAGAAGCTTACTGAGGAAACTATTAGAGATTGGGACCATTTTACAGAACTCATTTCTTTCTGTGAAAGTAAGAAGTGTTGAATTATTTTTGCTTCATATACTTTGGTTGAACTTATTTCCTTGTTTTCTTTTTCGCTAATAAAATAGTTGTCGTTGGATTCGAAATTTCACAGCTCAAAGGCAGATAGGAGAGACATCACTGAATGAAGCAAGCTCTAGATCTCATCAGATTCTTAGACTGGTATGATATGTTGTTATTTTTGTTAAAGAACTTGGTGAATTTTTCTGGTACATCTTGTCTCACATTTGCTTAACAATGTGATCCTTCAGACAGTTGAAAGTTCAGCGCGTGAATTTCTTGGAAATGACAAGTGTAGCTCTCTTTCTGCTTCAGTGGTATGACTAATTTGCTTGATATATTTGAAGTATCAAGTTTATGTTAATGAACATCTATAGGAAATAAGGTGTTGATTATTTTGTGGTACAGAATTTTGTTGATCTAGCTGGAAGTGAAAGAGCATCCCAAACCAATTCAGCCGGGGTAAGGTTGAAAGAAGGTTGCCATATAAATCGTAGTTTACTAACTCTAGGAACTGTTATCCGCAAACTCAGGTTAGCTTATGAACATTATGTTTCAATATTTTTGATATGCCTAAATTCAAGCTAGTCGTAATTTGGGGTGAGAGGTGAATATTTCTTACACTTTTATCTAAAAGTAATGAATTTGGGTGCAGCAAGGGAAGAAATGGACATATTCCTTTCAGAGATTCAAAGCTAACGCGCATATTGCAATCATCATTAGGAGGCAATGCTAGAACTGCAATCATCTGCACCATGAGCCCTGCGCGGAGCCATGTTGAACAAACCCGAAACACTCTTTTCTTTGCAAGTTGTGCTAAAGAAGTTGAAACTAATGCACAAGTCAATGTAGTGGTATCTGATAAAGCACTAGTCAAGCAATTACAAAAGGAGGTGGCTAAACTGGAAAGTGAATTGAGAAATTCAGGACCAGCACGCCCTAGGAGTTCTGATTCTACAGCATTATTGAGAGAGAAAGACCAAGAAATTGAGATGGTAATAATAAAGCTTTTGACGCAAAAACTCTTAATGTGTTTTTTTGTGGGTTGTAAATACAAAATCTTTATATGCAGTTAAAGAAAGAGGTGAAGGAGCTAACCTTGCAGCGCGACCTTGCGCAAGTTCAAATCAAGGACATGCTCCAAGAGGCTGGAAATAACATGTCTAGTTTAATAGGAGTGGTGAGTTATATTTGCATGCTATATAGCATTAAAATAGTAATCATGCATTTTTAATTTGATGTAATCTATTTTTCCTTCTAAATCTCCAGGAGAGTTTAGGTCCTCGGTATCCCAAATTACGCGTGACAAATAAATGGAACTTCGAAACTCGAAGAGAGGAACCAAATGTATTAAGTATTGACTGTGAAGAAAGTGTTAGGTCCTTTGATGCATCTCAATATTCAGATGGACATAGTATTAGTTCTGATGATAATTTGTTCCAGCTCCCTGACCTTGAAAAGGATCTCATGGTTAGAAATTCTTCACCAAGGCTTACAATTACAAGCATTGATGCTGCACAGAGTGATTTGGATCAGAAGAACATTGAAGATCAAGATGAACAGGAGTATTGTAAAGAAGTTAGGTGCATTGAGTTAGAAGAGCCAATCACAAACCAACATACACACTCAAACTCAGAATATTTAAGATCAAATACATATAGTGATTCTAGTGCATCATCTCCTCGTGCAAAGACAGATTTGCCAGGACTGATTGTAGTTGATGATGTGAACAAAAACGATACGGATTTTTGTTCATCTGGTTTAAAGGAAGACAAAAGAATGAACCATTTGCGTGAATATTTTGCTCTTCCGACTCCCAAAAGTAGTACTCCTTGGCTGACAGAAAATAATAGAATTAGTTCTAGTTCTAGTTCTAGACCGTCGAGGTTGAGCTTGAGCCGAAGTAGAAGTTGTAAAGCTAGTCTCATGAAGAATTTACCTTCTGATTGGTTTGAAGATGATGAAGAAATTCAGAATACACCTCCAGTAGGGAATGAAAAAGACTTTGCTGGAAGACCTGAGGGATTTCTGAAGAAGGTTCATACACTAAATTATAATGCAAATGCTGAGAGGAATTCTATGGAAAGTTCTGCTGCTGATGAAAGTGGGAACAATGGTCTTTTAACTCCAAAAAGAAAGGAAACAGAAAATCTTAAGAGATTGAATTTATTGGCTGACCATGAGGTAAGCTTGTGTTTTAAGTCTTCCTCGTTGTTTTGTTTTGTTTCCACTTTTTAGTGGTTCATTTGAATAACTATTCTGTTAAGAGTTCAATGTAGGGGTGTGTTAACTGTTAAAGAGGCACTTGGGAACCTTGCGAGCCGGTTTTGTAGGGTTGAGTTAGGCTCAACCCCAACACAAATTCTAAGATGGTCTTAGAGTCTATTGAAGATATGTTGGGCCAGCTGCTATTCTGCCCCTCAAGATGTCTAGTCTTCGGCACGAGGCAAATTTTAAGTTAGGCATCCCTTACCCATGCCGCTTATGTAGTGTTAAGCTAGGCTAAATGTAAATTTTTAAGATGATATCAAAGCTTATCAAAGATCTCATGGACCACCCGATATTGGACCAGTCAACTCACGCTCCAGAAGTCTAATCCTAAGCATGAGACAAATTTTAACTTAGGCCTCCCCCACTTTACAAGCCAATTTTGCAGGGTTGAGTTAGGCTCGACCCAATTTTTAACAACTTCATAACCATCCTTGTTATTGAGATCAGTAGCACAAAAATATACGTTGTATTGAAAATTCAGTCATTGATTTTTTGAGTTTGTTTTGCATGACAGGTTCCTGGGATAGGATTGGATGCCATTATGTCTGCAAAGAATGTAAAAGACATTGGTTTGGACCCAATGCAAGCTGATGGAGAAAGTCATTCAGAATGGCCTTTAAAATTTAAGAGGCTTCAAAAGGAGATTATTGAACTATGGGATGCTTGTAATGTTTCATTGGTTCATAGGACTTACTTTTTCCTTCTCTTCAAAGGGGATCCATTAGATTCTATTTATTTGGAGGTAGAGCACAGAAGGCTATCATATCTTAAGCAAAATTTTTCACAAGGCAATAAAACTCTACAAGATGGAAGAACCCTTACCCCTGAAACAAGGTAACATTTCAAATATAAAGGTTTTGTTAAATTACACAAGGGTTTGAATTAATATTACAAGGTCAAACTCTTACCCTTAACTAACTTCTCATGAACATACATTTCTGTAGTTAATTGATAGGTTCAGTTTATGTTGTTCAGCAATTATAACATGTCAATAGATTGTACTATACCACTAAATATACAATCTATGTATTGAATTTAACTAAAAAAAATGTAAATATAGCACACAAGGAAGCACCTAGCTAGGTTTGTACTAAATTATGTTTTGTCCTCAAATATTTTTTTTGTTGTTTAATAATGAAACTTATAAAGTACAATGTCTTTGACTTTAAAACAGCATGAGATATCTAAGAAGTGAGAGGCAGATGTTGTGCAAGCAAATGCAGAAAAAGCTATCAAAATATGATAGAGAGGACTTATACATGAAATGGGGCATTCACTTGAGCTCAAAACATAGGAGGTTACAGTTAGCACATCATCTATGGACTGACACAAACAACATTGATCACATTAGAGAGAGTGCAGCAGTTGTTGCCAAACTGGTTGGTCCGGTAGAGCCAGAACAAGCTCTTAAGGAAATGTTTGGGCTCAATTTTGCTCCAAGGTCCACAAGTAGGAAATCTTTTAGTTGGTCTTTCACAAACAGTATGAGGCAGATTTTGTGAGTTTGGAGTTTGAATTACTTTTAGGTAGTTTGTCATGACCATGTTATAATTCTTATATATTTTGTGATTTTTGTGTGTATGTTTCTAACTTTGATTTGTATTTATTGTAAATGTGTTATTGTAAGGTTATAAGTTTGTTCATATACTTTAGACGTGCGTTTGGTTTGCAAAACAGCAAGTACTGTATAAAACAGTACAAGAAAGAACAGCACAATACCAGGGAGAACAACACATGACATTTTTTTTATGGCATTGAATAGTTTTTTGTTTTATAGGATTTTTGGGGGACAAAATGCTATTTTGGTATTTTAGACAACCTGTACATGGAACAAAAAGTTGTGTTGTGGTTTGATGAGGAACAAAAATATCAGTTTTTGTCTTGTCCCTTGCCTCCAGTTTGTCCCGTACCTGAAGTTGTTCTGTCATGTCCTTCAATTTTTAGCAAATCAAACGCACCAGTATGGTTATATTATATAAGGTTGTTATTGTTACCTGGATTTTTTAAAAGCTATATATGATTATTTTAGTAAAGTATGTGTTATTGACTTCTTTTGTCATTCATTCTTTAGTGGTTAATATTAGGATTGGTATGAATAGAATCACCCTTTAATAAAGGTAAACGACACAAAAACAGTACCAAATAAAGAAAATTCGATCAAAATATGGCATTGGCATAGGCCAGAATATGTGGAATGCGAACTTTATCAGGCAGAGGGAATGTGTTTCGAAAAGATAAAGGTTGGGAAGAGAAGAGCATAATAGATTGCACTAGATTCTATTCTCTTCTAAAATTTGCGAATGTTGGGTGCATATTCTTCCAAATATTACATTTAAATATTTATTTGTTTCATATATTTTATTATTTTAGATTATTAAGGAATATTAAGCAATTTGTATTTATACTCTTATTTATTATCCCCTCCATTCTTATATTTCATAGTTTGATCATGTAACATACTAGAAATATATCCCAATCCATGTAATTAGCTCACACTTTTCTTATAAATTGTGTATAACTTTAAACAACACTTTAAGTCAAAAGAAGTATACTACAAGTTGAATGTGAGTATGTTTCTTTCATTATGATCATTACTCCTTCCACTTTAAATTAGTAGTTATTTAAAAAAGAAAAATCCAAATTATTTAACAATATCAATGAAACATTATGTTATAAACAACTTTTTGGTTGTTCATTAATAGAGGAAAAAATTTGGTCACTCAAAAAAATTAATAGAGGAAATAATATTTTAAAAGCAACTATAACCATACTAAAACTATTCTAACAAAGTAATTTTTTCATTCATTTCTTTTGATGGTCAATACATTCACCAATTTCCTATTTATACAAACTAGAAATTGACATATTTCATAAAAAAAACTAAACAATGACTTATCACAAATGATCTCTTTAAATCATTCTAGAAAGCATGACTCGTCACCTAAATATCTAATACAATTTGAGTCTATTTTAATATATTAGGCTTATCTTGATTCATTACACATTATTTTTTTAATTTCCTATCATGCTAGAAATATATCAATGAAACATTATGTTATTTTTATCAAATAATAATTACATCAGTTTTCTTTTATAAAAACTTACTTGTTTTCGTTGCTTAACAAATGCACACGGGACACTCTTTAATTAGCATTCTTCATGGATCTTGATAACCAGTGTCCCGAAGATATTTGTTAAAGAATCCATGAATATAAATTTTATCTTGAAAATAGAAATTGTTATTTTTTATCAAATAATAATTACATCAATTTTTTAATTGAAACTTATTTCTTTTAGTTGTTTAACAAATACACATGAAAACACTCTAACATTCTCCATTAGATTTTGAGCAAACAAACAATTGACATGAATACCACATCTTAACTCGAAACTTAGGTATATATGAGTCCTTTAACTTATATTGTATATAGGACTTTTAACTCACACTTGAAACACTAACAATCTCCTCAAGTATTAGCTATTCATTCATATGAGTATGTCACCCTCATTTTCATCTAGATACACATGCACCTCCAAAGATACTTCATTGACATAATTCTCGCCTGACTACGTACCATTGTGCAAAAGACTTTTGATAGAACAAACTGATCGAACTATCGATTATGATACTTTTGTTTGATCATGAGGAGAACTCAACGATCATCACATCGAACTTTCTAAAAACACAAAATGAGTTCGACAACACTTTTTTTTCTTTTGAACAAGTTCGACAACACATCTTGAATTTAAACCTTAAAGTATTAAATATATGAACGATCTCACTTGTATATCGATCGATGTTCATTTTTCTATTCCAATATACTTAACTCACTTTAAAAAAATAATTAAAAAATCTTCGAAAATTGGATAGTTTATTTGCTCTCGTAAAATATGATTACTGGTTTGTGTAACAAGCGTGCAACCGATTATTCCCCCACCCAGTCAAAAGAAATTGGGACAATCCAATGGAGTACAGTACATGAGGGCCTGAGGAAAGGAGTTTCTCAGAAGTAAATTTTAAAAAATAAATAAAACATTTCATGATGTAACTCAAAAGATATTTCATTGTAACTTTATTAAAAAATTACGTAGATCAAATAATTATAGAGGACATATATATTTTAGTTCTGAAAATTATTAAAATAATAATAATAATTTAGTCTATCAAATATTTTGAAATAACAATTCAGTCATCCATCCCCCTCAAAAAAAAAAAAAACAATTTATTCATTGTATTAGAAAACTTCACTCATGTTAATACTTCGAACAAAATATCCCTTTAGAATCACGTAAATTGCCTAGTGACTTCGCGTTCAATAAAACAGAAAAAGTGTATCCTAGATATATAAGAGAATAGGTATATGAAAATGTAATTTATGTTGATAGTTGAAAAGAAAAATTTACAAACTACAATTCATGTAACAAGTTTGTTCAAACAATTCCTCAAAAAAAAAAAAAAGTTTGTTCAAATAAATCATACAACAAGCTGGTCTTGTCTTGTTTATTAGTTCCTATCTTGTTCATGGTGAGAGCTCTTTCCACCAACTCAGTGTAATGTTTGAGCCACATATTTCAAATATGGACTTTGGAAGCCACTAAATTGACTAGGTGGATGGTCACGATTTTACAGTAGTTTTAAATTTTTCTTTTTTAAATATTTTTTTGTTAACCCTCCGATTCTTAGGCGAGGCAGTCCTAATAATTTGGTGTTCAGTCAGAAATAAATTAAGTCTAACAAAAAAATATTTCATCCAAAAATTAAATTCAAATTTTTTTTAAATAACGATTTTAAGATTAAGACTATATTCGATGTTAATCAAACGAGCAAAATATGTGTGAGAACACACAACTCAAGTCCATCAAATATTTTTTTTTTGGTTAACTCCAGCAGATAAAGCAATCTTATTAAATTCCTTAAAAAAAAAAACTAGCAATCTTATTAAATGGTGACACACTAGGAATTGCTGAATAGGGAAATGTTAATTAATCAAATATAGAAATAATATATTGAAATGTGTGTATTTCATTTAATCTTTAACTTTTTAACGAATTGAATGCACAAAATGTTATAAATATTTCTTTTTTTAGTTTCTTAACATATGTCCTAAGAGCACAAGTTAACACTACCCTTAATGAATATTATAAATGAAATGGGTGAGTAGAGGGTATGGTATGGGTGAGACAATGTCTTTATTAGTTACCTGATCTAGACCCTGTGCCTTCTCTAATCAAATGAACTAAAACTGCTACCTATTCGCCATTCAATTGAATCACAAAGATAGACATATATATTAGGTAAAATTGAATGCCTATACTCACTAAACACAATACTATCATAATGCAAACACAATACTATCATAATGCATCTTTAAAGCTTTAAATTTAGGTATGTCCAAATTTCCATTTCTCACCCACTTCACACACACCATAGGGCACTGCTACTCAACTCAATTAAGCAAGCAGGCTTGTGAGGAATTACTTATTGCTAGATGGACCATTGTTCAATTACTGCATAATTATGAAACGAAGAATCATGTGTTTTATTGAAGAGATTTACTTTTCCCACCATATGCTATTCTCTCGCGTCTTGCAAAAATTACTAAATTGTCCTCCGGAAAACAAAATTTGGACAATTAAATTTTGATTCGGATTACATATTTTGGACGCATTAGAAGTATAAAAGGACGTTCACCCCATTTTTACAGTTTCACTTTTTACTTTCTCTCTCTCTCTCTCCCTCTAATCCCAAAATCCGAACTGCAAAAATCCAACCAAAATCGGTGAAATCTTGCTCAAATGCACCGCATTTCAATCCTTGACAAACATCACATGGAAGGTTAGTTTGATTTCTGTATGCATGCAAGTAATTTGTTCTGTTTTTTTTCCCCTCTGTACTAAATCAATCCGGAATTCGTTTTCCGGACTGGATTGTTGCAATCCGGAAAATAAATTTAGGAAACACCCAGTATTGGTTTTGACCGTCTGTTTTGTACTGTTTTGTACTGTTTTGTGTTGATTGTGTTGTGTGCATGTTACAAAAGGTTCAACCTCTAATACTCGGCGCGTAAGGGAGGCAAATCATGCTTCTCGTAGGAGAGAGCGTCTCCAACGGCCGGAGGAGGAAGGTGTTGTTCCTCCGAGGCGTCGGGGTGCTAGAGGATGCCGTGCTGATGTCGAGCATCAGCCGGAGCAAGAGAATATGGTAGATGACGTGGACGTGCAGCAAATGGAGGAGCAGGAGCTTGAGGAGGAGCTTCAGGCTATGGACGAGGAAATGGAAGATGCCGAGTCACGGCGAAGGCGAAAGAAGAAGGAGAAGGTGGTGGACCCTAAGCCACTTGATGACTATCTCGGTGGCCCACACGACACTGCCTTGTTGTGGAGGTACCATGTGCACGTGGCAAGGAAGGTAGCTGATGGCGAGGTATTTAATTTGTGTGAAAATGATGTTGATAGTTGTGAAACTGTCTGTTTATGTACTGTTAAATCTGTTTGTGAAGCCATAAGTGTAAACTAATGTTTAGGTATTGTTTTTAATTATTTGCAGTGGCGTGACAATTTAAAATGCATCAGCAACGGAAAGAAGATGGAAGTGATGCATGATGAAGAAACCAAACCTATCATGGCTGCACGGTGGTGGAAAGACAAATTGCAAGACACCGAGCTTTCTTGGCTTCAGGATACCAGCTACAACATGATTGACCACAGTCTGATTTGTGCCTTTGTGGAGAGGTGGCACGAGGAGACTTCTAGCTTCCACCTTCCGTTTGGGGAGATGACGGTCACACTTGATGATGTGGCCTGCTTGCTGCATCTCCCCATTGACGGCATGCTTCTGTCCCACGAGTTCATATCATGGGACGAGGCAGTGGAAATGATGGAGACATACTTAGAGTCTGATCTAGGCGATGCCCTTATTGAGGTCGAAAAGACCAAAGGTGCACATTGCTGATTTAGCTACTTGCAGAGGATTTTCAAGGAGCGTTTGAAGGAGCAATTAGCGTTGGAGATTGAGCATGGTGGTGTGGCTGAGGAGGTGCAGAGGTTGCGAGACCAGGTTGTCCGCATATATTTGCTCTACTTGGTGAGGATAACGCTCTTCACTGACAAGAGCCAGAATGATGTGGATGTTGTCTATCTGAGGTACTTTAGAGACCTTGATCTTATTGCTGGATTTTCATGGGGAGCTGCGGCACTAGCTCACTTGTATAGGGAGCTAAACAATGTTGCACGTTGGAACTGCAGTCAGGTGGCAGGATACCTGACTTTATTGCAGGTATTAATTAAAAACTATGTTTTTTTTAAATGTAAGTGTGTATGGTTTGTATATTTATATGCGGTTGTCTTTTGTGCAGGCTTGGGTGTATCAACACTTCCCAGGTATGGGAAGCAAGGATGCCTTGGCAAGATATCGGGAGAATCAGTATCCACGCGCGATGCTTTTTATACCACTGTCTAGTTTAGGCACACCAGACAACTGCAGAAACCATCTGGATGTGATGAATTTGACGAGGGTTGTCATGGCCCCATATGGAGACCACCGTCAGGCACGTCCGTTTGATCAGGTCAGCCTTTACTCTGGATGGCTGAGATACGGAGACCGCATGGTGAAATATCTGCTGGAGAGGGTGCTTCATCAGTTTGGGAGGGTTCATACCATCCCGATACATCCTGTTCAGAGTGCACCTCCTGATCTTATTTTGGATGATTTTTAGTTATGTAACATTTGGATAATTTTAATTTTTAAGTGTAATTAATGTTTGAATGTTTGCAAATTATTTTGTGTTGTTCATTGTTATGTTATAAATGTAATTATGTGATTGAACATATGGTCAAAGGCCAAAACTGTCGGCTAAATGCGCCAAAACAGAGGCTGAGCCAAAACAGATGGCTTCTGCCTCTGTGCTGATGTAGTTCAGATTATATAATCCGGACGGTTTTGCAAATTCCAATCCGGAAACATCATTTCTCAACCCGTTTGTTGACTTTCAACGGGGTGATTTACACATTTCAGATTATATAATCCAGGAATTGTATAAAATATTCGGATTATGTAATACGAATACATCTATTCATAACTGGCATCATCATCCATCAAGGTGGATGAAGTGCCAAAATCCACGAATAAGTTCGGAATTAATATTCCAGAAGGAGTTCAAATTATATAATCTGGACCAGAGATATTTTTAAAAGGAAAAAAAAAGATGCACGAGAAAAGACATAGGGTGAAAAAAGTAACACTCATTGTTAAATGGAACGAAAAATCATGTTGTTAAAGTGAAACCCTTTTTAGTTGGCATACTAGCTGCTCTCTGCACTACATTGATGGAACATACAATGATACAAATAATGACCAATATTTTACTAAAAAATAAATTGGATGGTTAGACCTATTGAAATATGAGTCAGTGCTTTGTACAGATTAATTTATTTGAGCAATTTAATTGAAATTCCATCCCAATTCCAACAGTTTAAAATAATTAAGGGAAATGTTAACTTGTGTTCTTAAGACACAAGTTTAGAAGTCAAATGTAGAAACTTAATATTGGAAATTGTGCATTGTTTTAAAAGTTTAAAACTTAATTTTTCAATACAAAACTTATGTTTTAATTCCTTTTTTAAATCATTAATTTGTGCCCTTAAGATACAGGTTATCATGACTCAATAATTAATCAACATAAGTATAACTCAGTTGATATCTTCAATGTATTATAGTATGTAAGGGACGGAGTTTGAACCATAAACACCTCCACTTATTTACCTTACAAATGAATAAGTACTTGACCAACAAAAATAAACTAGAGGTCTCACCAAATGGATTTTTAGTTTGGCTCCCTACTTTCCACAGATATTGATAGTATAATCAATATCAACGTGTATTTTGATTTATGTATGAATATTGTTAATTTATCATTCATGTATTGTACAAATTTTTTTTTTTTATCGTTCACGTATATGTGTTTAATTTTGACTTCTTTATTATACTATAAGACAAAGAGTCTGAGTAGTGCTAGCAACACTCCCTCCAACACTCACTATCTAATTGGCTTAAATTATGGTGGGTTTCACACTTTGGAAATGAGTTTCACTTAAAATGGTGGGTCATACATTGGTTTTATCCAATAAGAGAATGAGTGTTGAAGAGAGTGTTGAAAAGTGAATGTCCCTAGCATTCATCATAAAACAAATTATAATTATAATAAAATATAGTTGAATATATATATATATATATATATATATATATATATATATATATATATATATCTAAACTTAAACTTATACACCGTTCGGTCATTATTATAAACAAAAATTAACAATTTAGGTTCATTCAATAAATGATGTATGTGGTCTTTATTATAGACCACATATATCTTTTATTGAATGAATCTAAAATGTTAACTTTTGCTTATAATAGTGACCGAAATGTGTATTTATTTTATGGTCTTGCTAACGGGTGTTCCGAAACATTGGTTAAGAAATCCGTGCTTAAGAAATTCGTAAATAAAAATTTTATCTTGAAAACATAAATCGTTACTTGATCAATTAATGATTTCACATTACTTATTGGAGTTGCTTAACTAATGTATCTTGGGACCCTCTTTAGTATTCTCCATTTTACTTTTGTCAAAAGCTTATGTTTTTAGTTAGAGGTGAAGTCTTTTTTTATTTGAAAAGAAACTTATGTAATACTCTTTCCATTCCTTTTTAAGTGTCACTTTTGGAGATATTTTTTTGTTTCTATTTAACTGTCACTTTCAAATTTTCAATGCAACATTAAATATTGTTTTACCAATATTATTCTTGGTTATTTATTGATGAAAGAGAAATACATGTAATGAGATATTAAATGAATATAGTTATTATAGTAAAAATATATATTATTATATTAAAAGTGGCGGCATTTATTTACTTTGAGAGAAAAGTAGGAACATTTATTGATTGTCTTGATTTGTGTAAAATATCAAAATGTGACAATTAAAAAGAAACTTAGGGAGTAATAATTATAGAAGGAGAGAATAAAACATGGGTCTTGTTAACGAGTGTTCTAATGTTACTCTTTAAGGTTTTCCAATTAAGAAATTATTTTTTGAAAAAGTTTAACACTTCAATTTACGATGCATTAAATGTACAATTTCCAATAAAATTTACTATTTAAAGTCCTTAAAGAATGTCCTGAAGACATTTGTTAACATTTCTCATAAAACATTGATAGTGACTCGTTTCTTTTTCTCTCTTTTGTTTTTCTTTAATAACTCTACGAAAAAATAAAATAGTTGTACACCATAGTCCAAATGACAGGGCATTAATTTGAAATTAATCGTCATAAAATTGGTTGTCCTCACATTGTTAAAAGTATCGACTAAAGTATCAGTGTGACTATCAGATTTGTGGTCCACTAAATTGATTGACATTAATCCAATTTGCTCCTTGTGGATTTAGCTTTTGCTCATTAGCTGTACTTTCCCACAAAAACTTTGTGGCCAAATATATTCAAAAACCTAACCAATAGTTAAATCTTGGCTCCTTTTGCTTTCAACTTCAATTGATATATTGACAATTCTATTGAAAGGGGACAAACAATGCATAAACATAGACTTTTAATGAAAAAAACACCTAACATTGAGCCAAAATCATGGGGGGTACCCATAAAGTGCCAAAATAGATATATAAAAATATGTGATATGTCCCAGCCGTCCAAGTATGAAAAACCCAGTTTCCCCCATGTACATAATCATATCCCCCATAGGATTGATTTGGCTCACCACTTGTCAATTGCCAATTCAATAGCTCCAAGAGAAAGGAAAAAATAGCTGAGGTGGACCTCACAGAAATCTCAATCCTAAAAACATAAAGGAAAAAACATTACTCTCCTCTCCCATTTTAAGTGAGTTTTTTTTTTTCATTTAACATATATTAAGAAAAAGTGCATAAGTGAAAGGGATGGAAAAATTGTTTTAAGTGTTTTGTTAAGTATTGATGCATTCCTCTTTATCATAAATGCAAAGTAGAATATATTGAATTGGAAGTGATGAAAGTAGTATTAATTAAAGTTATAATTGAAAAAGATAATAATTAATACTTGTATTAAAGTGAAATGGGTCAAATTTTGTGGAACAATATTTTTTATAAATGGGTCATTTATTATGAAACGGAATGAATATTATAAATAACAGATTTATGTATTTATTTTAATTAAACCTAAAGCTATAACTAACTACTATTTGATATAAAAAGAATATAATAAGCTATAGAGAAAATGCTGTAAAAAATAAATAAAAATAAGGAAATGTTGTAAAAGAAACTGCTGAGGAAATAAAGAATGTCATCGTAAAGGGAGAAAAGAAAATCTAAAAGCCAAACCAAAATAAAGAAAGGGGTTGAACCATAACAACAAGAAAGAGAGAAAAATAGAGAGAAGATTATTTTAACCATAGATGATGGTCATATGAGTTTATATAGATTTGAAAGGAGTAGCAAAGTGGTTAAAAATTGCACTTATATTTGACACACCGTCGGTATGAGTACCGTTCACGAGAGAGATAATAGAATTCGCTTTTCTTTTAGACGAGATAATACCATGAAAAACTTTAAATCAACCTCGCTATCTTTCAACCAATAATTCTAGATTTCTGTCAATAGATGCGAGTATTAAGTTAGTATTTATATAGACTTGATATGACAATCGGTATATATATTGAAGAATCGATATGACAATATTAATTAAATATATTAATGTCTTAGACTATTTTGATTAACATGGTGTACAATCAATAACTATTTTAAAATTTTGTATATTAAGAAACTAGTATAATTATTCGTTGCCTATTTATGGATGAAAATGACTATTTGTCGTATAAAATTCACATAAGAACAAATTTAAAATTAAACTAAAAATATATTTTTTTTACCAAGAAATAAACGATATTAATTCATTCAAATTGATAGAGCACGTAGATACAATACAAATTCACTAAAAACTAAAAGGATGAATATGGAAACAAACTCACAACATCTATATTAATAGCTTAAAATGACAAAGTACACACGTGCAGTCGTATACAAATATGACTATATTCAAGCATTTGGGATTGCCATGGCTCTAGATTTGCAATGTTATGCACTTGATCGAAGTTGATTTTACAATCTGAACCAAACAAACACCTGGATAAGATGGGAAAGACAAATAATGTTGCACAAAGATGACAAACAAAACAACATCGTCTTAAGACAATATAATCACCAAAGAATAAACTAAATATATGTGAAAATCATTTATTTAAATAAAAAAAAGGAAAATAAATTAATGTTTTAGGTGACGACGGCTCACAAAAGAGAAATAGAGTGCTACTAAATAAAATTTTGTTAGTGTAATTATAATTTGAGTAGTTTATTATCACTCCCTTTACATCCTCTTAATTCTAATTCAGAGAAAAGCATAAAAAAACACGTTTGATTCTCTCTCCCTCACAAGACTCCTCTATTTATTTAATCACTATTTACTTATAAGATCTTAAACCAACAAAATTACTCGACCAATCCAAATAGGTTACTATTCTATCACTTTTTTTTTTGTTACATACTATTCTATCATTTATAAACGAACAATAAAAAAAATAACAAATTTAAACTCTCTTTTCATTGTTCAACTAAATAGATCCTAATTCAATGTAAGTATTTTATTTTTTTTGAGAAGACCAACATAACTTTTTCAAGTCAAAGTTCAATATAACCTTAATAAACCAAGATTAATTTTTTCAATAACTATATTTTCTAATAACTGTTTCTTTCCGAGTCAAACTTTTTTTTCCTTTTCTTTTTCACTAAAAATAAAGTGTTTCCTTCTTCATCAAATGTGTTTGCAATTTTCTTTTTATCAACATTGCATCATTATATACGTAGATTGAGGTTCAAACATCAAACTTCTCACTAATTCATCATAAAAACGAACTTGTATTATTTGATCAAAAAAGCCTCTAAAAAATCTAATACCATGAACTCGATTTAAATGGACTAATTTAGTTTTTATATATATATATATATATATATATATCAGAAAAGAGAGAGTGAAGCATAGCTAATGATTCAAGTCATATGATATGATATGAGATTAAAAAGTTTGTAGAGCCAAGGGTCCCAGCAGAACTTCATGCACAGCACAGCAGTACCCCTATTTTCAAAAAAGTGTTCGTTCAAAGGGTTCCTAGTCCTACTTCTAGGAAATAGAGAGACACAAATAAAATAATATTACTCCAACAATAATAATAAAATAAAAAGAAACAGTCACAAATGCAATTCCAAAATAGACACAGAGATAGCAGAGGCAGAGGAAGACGCTGTACAATCATAAACAGCGTTTTCATTTTTCATGCACACACACAGAAATCATCACAAATTAGAATTCTCTCACTTTATTATACTACACACTATGCTACTATACGCTGCTAACCATAACATTAACACACTATCATAATTCATAACAAACCTTCCTCATTACTCTTCTCTCTTCACACTCTCACAATAACCATGCATACTCATACACTTTTCTTCATTCTCTTACTCTGCGCACCATTCTTATCCTACGCCGTAACCGTCACCGAGATCCAAATCCTAACGTCGTTTAAGCTCAACCTCCATGATCCTCTCGGAGCACTCGACGGTTGGGATCCATCTTCACCGGAAGCACCATGCGACTGGCGCGGCGTTGCTTGTAACAACCACCGCGTCACCGAACTTCGTCTCCCTCGTCTTCAACTCTCTGGTAGACTCAGTGAACATCTTGGCGAGTTACGCATGTTGAGGACGTTAAGCCTCCGTTCGAATTTCTTCAATGGAACCATTCCGAGAACGCTTTCGAAATGCAAGCTGTTGAGGTTTTTGTTTTTGCAGGATAATCAATTTTCCGGTGAAATTCCGCCGGAGATCGGAAACCTCACCGGTCTTATGATTCTCAATGTTGCACAGAATCATCTCACCGGCACCGTTCCTTACAACCTTCCAGTAGGTGTCAAGTACCTTGACCTATCGTCGAATGCTTTCTCCGGTGAGATTCCGGTGACCGTTGGTAATTTATCTCTTCTACAACTTGTCAACCTTTCATATAATCAATTCTCCGGTGAGATTCCGGCGAGGTTTGGAGAGCTTCAGAAACTGCAATATCTTTGGCTTGATCATAACTTTCTCGGAGGAACACTACCTTCTGCACTTGCAAATTGTTCTTCCCTGGTGCATTTGAGTGCTGAAGGAAATTCCCTTTCCGGCGTGATTCCGTCGGCGATTTCGGCGCTTCCGATGCTTCAGGTGATGTCACTTTCTCACAATAATCTTACTGGATCAATTCCTGCTTCGGTATTTTGCAATGTTTCGGTCCACGCGCCGTCGTTGAGAATAGTTCAGCTTGGATTCAATGGTTTCACGGATTTCGTTGAAGTTGAAACCAACACGTGTTTCAGTGTTCTTCAGGTTTTGGATATTCAACATAATAGCATAAGAGGCACGTTTCCCTTGTGGTTAACCAATTTAACTACTTTGTCAGTGCTAGATCTTTCGAGTAATGCACTTTCCGGCGAGATTCCGCGGCAAATAGGAAATCTTGCCGGGTTGACGGAGTTGAAGGTGGCTAATAATTCATTCACTGGTGTTATTCCTGTGGAAATAATGAAATGTAGGTCCCTTAGTGTTGTTGATTTTGAAGGAAACAATTTTGCCGGTGAAGTTCCTACATTTTTCGGCAATGTGAAGGGGCTCAAGGTTTTATCACTTGGTGGAAATCAATTCATTGGTTCAGTTCCGGCGAGTTTTGGTAACCTTTCTTTACTTGAAACATTGAGTTTGAGAAGTAATAGATTAAATGGAACTATGCCTGAGACGATAATGAGTTTGAGCAATTTGACAACTTTGGATCTTAGTGATAACAAGTTTAGTGGTGAAATTTATGATAATATTGGGAATTTGAATAAATTAATGGTTCTCAATTTGAGTGGTAATGGCTTCTCTGGGAAAATTCCTTCTAGTTTGGGCAATCTTTTCAGGCTAACTACACTTGATTTGAGCAAACAGAATCTCTCTGGAGAGTTGCCATTTGAGCTCTCTGGGTTACCGAATCTGCAAGTTATTGCTCTGCAGGAGAACAAGTTAGCTGGTGTAGTGCCTGAAGGGTTCAGCAGTTTGATGAGTTTGAAGTATGTGAATCTCAGTTCGAATGCTTTTTCTGGGCAAATTCCTGAGAACTATGGTTTTCTTCGATCGTTGGTTGTTCTTTCGTTGTCTCATAATCGAATTACAGGAACCATTCCTTCAGAAATTGGAAACAGCTCTGATATTGAAGTTCTTGAGCTTGGGTCTAATTCATTGTCAGGTCAGATTCCTACCAATCTCTCTCGCCTTACCCGTTTGAAAGTGCTTGATTTGGGTGGTAACAAGTTAACTGGGGATGTGCCTGAGGATATCTCCAAATGTTTGTCATTAACAACATTGTTAGTAGATCACAACCACCTTGGAGGTGTCATACCAGGGTCATTGTCGAATCTATCAAAGCTAGCAATGCTAGATCTCTCTGCTAACAATTTGAGTGGTGAAATTCCTAGTAACTTTTCAATGATGCCTGATCTGGTGTATTTCAATGTGTCGGGGAACAATTTGGAAGGTGAGATACCACAAACTTTGGGATCACGGTTCAACAACCCTTCTGTATTTGCTGATAATCAGGGTTTATGTGGGAAGCCATTGGAATCAAAGTGTGAAGGTACGAACAATAGGGACAAAAAGAGGTTGATTGTGTTGATTATCATCATTGCAATAGGAGCTTTCATATTAGTTCTGTTTTGCTGTTTTTACATCATCGGCTTATGGAGATGGCGCAAGAAGCTCAAGGAAAAGGTTTCTGGGGAGAAGAAAAAGAGTCCTGCAAGAGCAAGTTCAGGTGCAAGCGGAGGCCGTGGCAGCAGTGAAAACGGTGGGCCAAAACTCGTAATGTTCAACACCAAAATCACACTTGCTGAAACAATTGAAGCCACGAGACAATTCGACGAAGAGAATGTACTCAGCAGAACAAGGTATGGATTAGTATTCAAGGCCTGCTACAATGATGGAATGGTCCTTTCCATTCGGAGGCTCCCTGATGGATCATTAGATGAGAACATGTTCAGAAAAGAAGCTGAATCACTAGGCAAAATAAAGCACAGAAATTTAACCGTTCTCAGAGGTTACTATGCAGGACCACCAGATATGAGACTCCTGGCCTACGATTACATGCCCAATGGAAACCTTGCAACACTCCTCCAAGAAGCTTCTCACCAAGATGGCCATGTTCTAAATTGGCCAATGAGACACCTCATTGCACTAGGAATCGCCCGCGGATTAGCCTTCATACATCAATCCACAATGGTCCACGGTGACGTGAAACCTCAAAATGTTCTATTTGATGCAGATTTTGAAGCACATTTATCAGATTTTGGGTTAGAAAGACTAACCGTACCCACATCAGGAGAAGCAGCCTCCACTTCAACATCAGTTGGCACTCTGGGTTATGTTTCACCAGAAGCAATCTTAACCAGCGAAATCACGAAAGAGTCCGATGTTTACAGCTTTGGCATTGTGTTGTTGGAACTTCTTACAGGAAAGAGACCAGTAATGTTCACACAAGACGAAGACATTGTGAAGTGGGTGAAGAAACAACTTCAAAGGGGTCAAATAACAGAGTTACTAGAACCTGGTTTACTTGAATTAGACCCAGAATCATCAGAATGGGAAGAATTTTTACTAGGTGTGAAAGTTGGTTTGCTTTGCACAGCACCAGATCCTCTTGATCGACCAACCATGTCCGACATTGTTTTCATGCTCGAAGGCTGTCGTGTTGGTCCTGACATCCCATCCTCAGCTGATCCCACCTCTCAACATTCTCCAGCATAACCCAAAATTCCACTTTTTCCCGGTTTTATTGTCATCATTTTAGATTAATGTTTCTTGAAATTGAATTTTTTTAGAATTGTAACAGTAGTAACATTAGTAGCACCTTGTTATTATTATCATTATTTTCTCAACTGGAACAAAACATTGCGGCTACTTTTGTTGTTCCTTCATTTTTTGGTTTTCTCCTTCAAAATGGTGGTGACAACATGTGGGCCACATGATAAAATGCTACTCCTATAATTTCCACACTCTCTCTTTTTAGCTCGTGAGTTTTGATGCAGTCAACGTTTTTGACAATTGTCAAGTAAGGACAAGAGTGGGACCCTTGTTTTGGTTACAATTTCTGCCAAACAGAACGGCACCAAAATGGTACTGTTTCCGTCTGCGGAACGGAGCTGGATGTCTGACATAGTCATGTGAGTTTGCGCAGGTTCCGGCATCGGAGATCGACGATGTAGCCGTTAAGATTGTGGGGTACGATGTATTTGTATATATGTTGTTCCCAAGGGTAGAGTTGAACATTGCATTGGTGTTTGGTGTGTACTTCCCATGTGATTTTTTCTGTTGTCCTAGTTTGTTTGTATTTTTGTTGTTTATTTATTGTAAGATTAGAGGCATATGTGATTTAACCTTTTTTTGGCCCAGGGCTCAACCACTCTTGAACTTTTTGTGGGTCCTAAGTCATTCCTATTAATCCTATCAAGCATGCATTAATCTTTTGAATTGGATTTGTCTTATTACCATGTTTTTGCTTTTGATGGGTCACGAAATTCATAGAGTAGAAAAACAAAACAATTTCATTTTTCTGAATTTCCCCATATTAAAATTATAATCTGTGCTAAGAAAGAAGATTCGCATTTGTCATCAGATCAGGTTCTGTTGGGATGAAATCCAATTTGAAGCCACGGTCCTCTTTTTTTGACAAATGAAGCCATGGTGTCCTTTATTCTCCTCCCTTTATCTGTTATCCATTTTGAAGTATGGGACAGTAACTTTTGTTGATGCTCCTTTTCTTTTTATTCGAAAAGATATTATCCTTTTCTTTAAATCACAACACTTTATGAAATATGTTATAAGGTTGGCAATTCAATTGACATTATAATTGATTTGGAAGAGTTAAGGAGTGAAGTCATAATTATGAGATCAATGCTTAAGTCCTCATCCATCATAGTATTAACAATATTAATCTTTGTCCTTTTAAAAAGAAGAAAAACTTGAGTTATTCATCCATTGCGTAGGTGGCAAGGAGCAAACCACCCACCCAGATTCTCCACCAGTGGGATAAAGAACCATGTTTTCCTAGGCATTAGTAGTATAGTATATTAAACTACACCAACATGTTTTGGTACGTTTGAGAGATAATGAGTCTCGTAACATGGGAAATCAAATATAGTTTATTTTTAAGATGCACGTTGACTGGTAAAGAACACAAGCGCCAAATAAAGTGCAGTGACCGTTAAGGGTCCTCTCAAATTTTATAATCGCTTAAACCATACCAAAAATCGAAGCTGGTGAGGGTTTTCTAGTAAAGAGATGGAAAGTCAAGTTAAATAAATACAATATTAAAGAGTTTACATGCTAGCGCCAAGCATTCCATTATCTCAAAATTTTACTATTCCTTAACTAGTGGATTAACTAGTTTTCTCTTATTCTATGTACCATCATTGTTTTTAAACACTTGGGGAGAAAAGGAAAGAATTGGAACCTCTCACTTTCAAAGTTAAAACACAAGATTGACTATTGATGCCCAATTCACACGGGCTAAAAAAAATCAAAGATAAACAAGCGACGATGCAAACTTAAGATCCACTTCAACATTCTATACGTTAGTTTTCCTAGTGTGTGAATTTCAACATCATGATCATATCATTAGACTTGCTTCCTCCCAAGGGGCGGAGTTGTTAACACTTGCACTTGCCAAAAAGCAAAGTCAATGTGTTGCACTTATTTGTTTCCACAAGTTTTGCATAAAGTTGTTGACTTGTTTGGTCTTATTCTTAACATATTGTGTTTTATTTATAAGGGGTAATAACTATTTTGGTCCCTAAATGAGTAAGGAGTAACCATAATAATATCAAAATGTATCAAAATTTTAAACTAGTCTTTGATTGTGCACTTTGTTAGTCAAAATAGTCTCTAACATTAAAATAATTTATTAATATTGTCATATTAGTCTTTTAATATACTTACTTGTTGTCACTTCAGGGCTATTTTGACTAACAAAGTGCAAAATCAAAACCTATTTTAAAATTTTAATACATTGAGAGACTATTGTGACTACTCGCCACCCGTTCAAGAGCCAAAATAACTATTATCCTAATTATAATTAAAAAAAAAAAAAGGAAGTTGGATGTGGGGCTTTATCCCCACATAGCCTCTTAATACATCCGCCCCTGCCTGCAAAATCATTGATAAGATATTTATAATCAATTTTTTTTTTTTAAGAATTATAATCAATGTTCTTTGAAAAGTCATTTATCTAGAAATAAAAACAAGACTATTTAATCAATCTTATATCTAATAATTGTAAGACTATTATTTTTCCTCATTCTATCCATTTCTCGCGCGTCCTATTTTTTTACAAAAATGTACATATAGTTTTGGATTCTATAATATGAAATATGCTTATATATAAGCAACAATCAGAATCTCTCTCATTTCCCTGAACAAAAAAAAAAATTGATAAAATTTGTCAAATAAAAAAGAAAATTACCACCGAAAAATTCTAAAAATCAAATGAAACTAATGCAATTTTTTCCCGATATTTTTTGAAAATATGAAGAAATTTTTTTTAAAAAAATGAAATATGAGTCTAAACAATTGAATTTTAGATTTTGAGAGGTGAAGTCCAGTATGAAGTCCTACAAGGGGAGTTCTGATCCCTGAAAATTTTTTCTTCTGATTTTTTGGGAAACTTTCGGAGTAATATTATCAAGTAGCGGCCGTCCCTAAAAAAGTGAGATAACGGGATAGCGTATAGCGGTATGACAAATAACGGTCACCGATATTTGATTATTTTTTGAACAAATTAAATGAATAATGGAGTAAAGTATAAACAAACATATATAATTCTAAAAAAAAAAACTTATAAAATTAAATATAACACTCAAATCTCATGAGATATTCATAAATTAAAACACCAAAAAACAAAAGATAGAGAAACAAATAAAAAAAAAATCATAAAACAAAAGAAAGTAGAGGAAGAAAAAAAGAACAGAGAAACCATACAACGAAGTCAATTTGGTTTTAAAAATCCCCAAAAATGTTGTAAAATCAATTTGGAAATTTGAAAACCATAATGTTTTAAAAATAGTGTCAATTTGGAAATTTCAACTAAAATCAAATATGGGCTGAAGCGACCACTATCCGCTACACCGCTATAACAGCTGAAGCGGCCACTATCTCATTTTGCACCGTTAATTTCAAATAAAATCAAATATCGGCTGAAGCGACCACTATCTGCTACGCCGCTATAACAGCTGAAGCGGCCCCTATCTCATTTTGCACCGCTATGAGGATTAATGTAGCGGTTCGTCGCCGCTACACTACGTGCGGTCGCTATTGACTACTTTGGTCTGTACACCATTTTCTCTGGAAGGCAATGTAATAGCGTGAATCTTGTTTTTGTTTCGACGAATGATTGTTTGAGTATGAAAAAAGGGTGTGTTACGACTGCCCAGTCTAACCCACTTCTCCCTAGACTTTTGAAACGAAAGGGTCTCCTCTTGAAAAATGACATCTTCATACTCTTTTAGAAGCTTTTGCTGAAGAATAATGAGGGATATTGAATCCACTTGTTTTAGAGATTTCTGAATTCCTTATAATCTAGCTTCATACTCTCTTTTTTTCTGAATATATTACCAAATACCTCCTTATTGAAAACTTGAGACTCTTCCATCACATTTTTTAGAGAAACTGAAATATTACATGTATTCTTCCTCCATTGTTTAACAATCTCATGATAATCTTTATCCGTACTCCAAACTGCCTGAAACCTAAATGGTCTTATTGCACTTGATGAAACCCGTGTACAACAACATTTGCCTAACCACATTTGCCACTCATATATCTTTCCTTCTCCTAAATTGCTTTGAAGAATCAAAAGCAGTATGAGTCTCACTAATCACTATCAAATCCGTTTTGAACCGAACCAAATCTTCAAAACCAATCATAAGAAACTCAAACATGTGCGTGCTGTCTCATTAACAATATCCACCATGTCTTCCTCTCTGTAACTTTTCCATCTCCTTGAGTAACCACTCTTGCAACCGTAACAAAAACAGTCTCTTTATCCATCTCTGCTTCGGTTCACCAGCGTTTCTGATCCACCTTCGCTTCAACAGAATCTGTAAGCACTTCGGAAATTCCCATGTATCTTTGTTCAATTTAAATTAGCTTCTGTTTTCATAATTTCAATGATCCATGACCTTGAATTTTTTTTATTCAATTTTGAATCCTTTTGTATTTTACGATGACCCTTTTGATAGATTTTAGCTTTAATTGAGGATTATGAGGGTTTTTTTTTATGTTTCTGTTATTTTTACTACCTGTTTGGGAGAGAAACTTACATTACACTCATTCACTCTCACTCTAGAAGTGAAGATGAAAATGCTATCCACACTCCAAACCCCACTTTGTTCCGCTCTTTCACGCTTCTCCCTTCCATCATCCACCCAAGCTACTCTTACACACCCCCCACCTCTTAAATTCTCACCCTCCGCCACTCCCACCTCACCCGTCTCTGTCTCACCGAACCCCACCTCCGTTCCTTCCTCCACCTCCCTTCCGACCAATCCCTCATCGCTCAAGCACATGACCTAGACCGCAGAATCGCTGCAGGCAAGGAACTTGGTCCTCTTGCTGGTGTTCTTGTTGCAGTTAAGGATAATATTTGTACCGCTGACATGCCGTCCACTGGTGGTGGGTCGAGGATACTTGAGGTTTGGTATGGGGAGTACCACTGAAGCTTCTGCGTTTCAGGTTCTAACACTCTCTCTCTCTATATGTATCTGCTCTATTTCAAGTTTTTTTTTTTTATTCATGTACCTTAATAATACTTTGAAGTGAGTTTTGATTTTATGTTCTTTCTATGACTGTGTTTAATCTAATCTTTAAAACATTCGTCCATGAATGTATTGAAATTGCAAACACATTCACCCGTGCATTTTTTATTAGTCATTTTGGTCCTGACTTTGTAGGGCGCTCTCAAATAGGCTCCCGAGATTTGAAAGTGAGTATAAGGGAAAATTAAACAGTGGTTACTGGTTGACGCCTAAATCAGCCAAGTATTTAAATATTGCTTAGAAACTCACCACTCTGATCTTATTGGGAAAAACCGAAGTCCCACTTTGAGTAGAGAAGACTCTTGATAAGAGTTTATAAAGAGGAGGCACTCCTCACCTTATGAACCGGTTTTATAAGGATGAGTTAGGCCCCAAATTTCAACATGGTATCAGAGTTTGTCGAATTCAAGGGCCACCTACCTATCCATGCACCAAGCCCAAAAAAGAGTTGGGCATGAGGGGGGTGTATTGGGGAAAACCCAAGCCCCACATTGAGTCGATAAGACTCTTGATAAGAGTTTATAAAGAGGAGGCACTCCTCACCTTATGAACCGGTTTTGTAAGGATGAGTTAGGCCCCAAATTTCAACAGATCTGATTGGAAGGCTTTGATGGGTAAGTTAAACTTCTGTTCCACCATGCTTTTGAATTGTCTAAAAATTTAAGGGCATCAGACTCTGTTTTCAGAAAATAAATCCAAGTGAATTGAGTAAATGCATCAGAATTCGAGATTTGTAAGTTTTAATACATTCAGGAACTTTTTGAAATATTTCTAATTTCAGAGATCTAATTGAGAGCACCCTACAAAGTCAGAGACTAGTTTGGTGGTTTACTCAATCCATTTCATATTCTTTTTTTTCCTTTGCACCGTAGTGTGTCTCTGTTTGTTATTTTTTATATCCGGTAGTTGTTTGTTTGTTTTGTTGATTTTGAGGATCAGTGTATTTTTCTTTTGCAGTTTGGATGGGCATTCACGCTGAATTAGAATTAAGTTTGTATTCTAACTTTATTTTTTAGTTTTTAGATATATAGTATTTTTTTTTTTTTTTTTTTTA
>Ga0228710_1002426_pt1 | contig 29347 bp, 10 predicted proteins | sample MedpolnodulmetaG_FD_177995 | JGI IMG/M metagenome (GOLD analysis project Ga0228710, IMG submission 177995) | Root nodule microbial communities from Medicago polymorpha collected in Santa Monica, California, United States - pink nodules | ecosystem: Host-associated > Plants > Roots > Nodule...
GTTAGTATTGAGTATTGGTTTGGGTGAATGGTATAATAGTTCATAGTTAGGGAGAATTATTCTAGTTAAGTCACTTCAACAATTTATTCTAAAAATTGATTATAGTAATCGATTTTAAATTCCAATGATATTGATTATAATATTTTATTATATTGATTAAATTCATTTTAGTGGTATTTTAAGAATTATTCATCTTTAGAATTTATAGTAGAATAGAAAATATAAAAAAAAAATGATAAGTTTTAGTGACAGCCGAACCGTAGGTAGAGGTCCATAATGTATTTTAAAATGGTCTTCTTAGAATTACCTACGTTTTTTCCATAAGTAAATGTGAAAAACATGTAGTGCCAGTCATTGTTACTTACAGACAGATTTAGCTACGGAAATTTGCCCTATAGTGACGGATTTTGGCTGTCACTGTAAGTCAAATTTCTTGTAACGATACAAAGAAAGTATCGATTGAGGCCGGGCGTGTGCTCGGGCTAGCTGGGCGGTAGAAACGCCCCTGCCCACTGGCAACGAAGTAGATGATGATGATGATAATTCTGGGTTTTCATTTTCTTCGGCAGTTAATTGTCGAGGTTTTCTTCGTAGTTAACTGCAGCCGGTTTTATTTTTCCTCGGCACTTAACTACCGAGAGATATTTTCGTCTTTTACGTGTGTTTCTCAGCCAAACAAGTGTATACAGCAATTTTCCAAACATTGTGGGGCCGTAAAGTTGCAACTGGATAATAGAAGCATAACCATATCTTATCTAATATCTATATCATCACATAAAATCAATACATTAATAAAGTTGGGAAAGAAGAAGAAGAAGAAGAAGAAACACAAAAAGTGAGAGATATATCATCAGAAATGGATGCAATGCAATTCGCTCTGCCAGTTTTGGGCATTGTTGCGGCTGCAGCAGTGACCTTCTATGCAGTGAGTTTCAATGAGATTAGAGAGGTAAGTCATTAAGCAACATCATCCATTATGTAATATATATTATATGATCTCTTTATCAATCTTATAAAATTGAATTATGACAGAAATCACTTCAAGATTGGGATGATTCTGAATCAGACAGTGGAGGTTTTAGACCAACATCCAGCTCCAGAGAGAGGCGAGCTAGAAGACAAGCTAGTAAAAATACCAAAAAATAACTTCAACAAGAACGAGAATTACTCTCTTTCAATGTTATGTTGTCTTTCATTTCTTTATTTTTATTTTATGTCTGGTTTTATACTAAATAAATAGTAGCAAATTGTTTGTACTAGGTTGAGTGACCTTTTCAATAGTTCTTGTTGCTGCTCGTTGAATAGTGTCCGTGTTGCATCTCCTCCACATTTTTTGAAGAGTTCCATCAAATCTGAGCTAGAAGTCACACATTTTGTGTGTTTTCTCCTGAGTCATTGACTAGTCTGACAGCAAGTTGCACATCTAGAGGCCAAAATAGTTGCATGTTCATCCTTAAATGACTTTTCTCCCTCTTTTTCAAATTCCAATGTCATCCTCCTTTAAATTTCAATGGTTTAGATACTCACATTATTTCCTGAAGTATTGTTCAACTTGAGGGTGGGAATGTTGGTTAGATTAGATTACATGTTTTTCTTTTTGACAGTGATTACCTAAAATATGTTAGCAATGAGAAAGTAAACGCACCAAGGAAAAGCAATAGGTGTGAAACAGTAGTTTTTTAATACATAGGTAGAATACTCGATGATAGAATGGGTGACTTAAATTTCGTCCTTTGAGGCTGGTGTGATCACAAAAAAGTAATGGGAATTACTTTCCCCACCGCATTATCCCGTGCTCTGGAAAATTTCCAAAAATGCCCTTGTGCATTCCGGATTTTAAAATCCGGACAATTCTTATGTATAATCAGCCATCAGACTCTCTGACATTTCAGCAGTTTTAAGTTTTGTTTTTAAAAACAGCAAAAAACACTAAGTAAAAAATGCTAAAAACCTGTCAAATAAAATCATAAAAATATAAAAATAGCACCAAAAAATTCTAAAAATCAAATAAAACTAATGCAAAAATTTTCGGATTTTTCTGAGAATATGAAAATTTTAAAAAAATGAAAAATGGGTCTAAACGATGGAATTTTGGATTTTGAGGGGCGGAGTCCCGTAAGAAGTCCCTTCTAAGGGAGTCGTGGTCCTTGAATTTTTTTTGATTTTCTGAGGAAGTTTCGAAGCAATCCGATCAAGTAGTCCGAAAACTCGATTTTTGACTAAGAACAGGTAACAATGACCCAAAACAGAAGAATGAGAGTTAGGAAGATTAATTTTGTCCCTAAAATGACTATCCATGTTACAAACATGTTTAGAATTTGTGCTGATACGGTTCGGATTATATAATCCGAACTGTTTTACCTTGAAAAATGGTGTTTAAGGGGTTTCCGGATTATGTAATCCGGAAACATCATGTAACGCGCCCTATTTTTTGAAGCTTACGGATTACAAAATCCGGAAAAATCAGTTACTTATTTTTTCACCCTTTAACAAAAGAAAACATCATTCCGGATTATAAAATCCGAAAACTCAAGGGCATTTTTGAAAAAAATAGGACGGGAAAAGTAAATCCCAAAAGTAATACCGGATGTCTATCAATCTCATCCCTTCCCTTGATTTGTTTTATCAAATGATTTTATTTTTTTTTGAAATTAAATTTAATAAAACTTTAATGCTAAAATTTGGAAGTGCACCCTCTGCAGTTTACTTTAGCCAGGAAGGATCCGAATTACGCAGAAACACTACACACTAATATTTATTTACAATAACGAAAAGGTTGGAACAAAGTTTCTATTAAGAGAAATTTGCCTGATAAGTTATTACATTAAAAATCTCCTCTTCACACAAAGGAAGTAGAGTTTATTATTTCATCGTCATCATCTGCCTCGGCTACTTGCGTTGAGACTTGAGCTCTTGTACTCTCTTTTCCGTTTCTCTTAAAGCTTTCCCATAAATGCTGATTAACTGGGGGAAAAAGGAATACAAATCTCACTTATAATAAAATCCAAATTTAAACTCTGCAGTATCATTTAGCAAAAATTGTCTACTGAATAACAATATAAACGAAGGAGATAATACACAAGTTAATGTTTATGTTATGCTTGTTTGCAGAGGAAACATGTGACTGTTGGTCTTTTGAATCTTGAAAAAGTCGCAGCAAAAATTCAACAGAACCATAGGCCATCATACTAACTAGTCAATCAATTTGGGCAGATGCATTCAATTCAGTTTGAAACAAGAATTTCCCTGATAGGAATGTGCAGCGGCCGATTGACTTGTATGTTTCGATGTGTGGCCAATTTTTTTTTCTCAATTACTTTGTATGTACAATTTTTAAAGCAAGACCACTCAAATAAAAGAGTATTTATGTATGTATATTCCTTCATTTGAAAGTTTTGCAACATAGATAAGAGTATTTATGATGTATGCATGTCCCCACCAATGAGGTCCCTAAAGAACCTAGGATGATTGAACAGAAGAGTGTGTTTCTTCACGCCAGTCATATTCAATAATTTAATTTTTGTGATACTTTTTTCTGCTCCAGATGTTAAATTTTAAGAAAACTTTCTTCAATTTAATGAAGTGGAAAGAACAGAAGTTTGTTTGTAAAGTTACCTCGTCAACTTCTTCAGGTGATATAATAAATGGTGGAGACATCATGATACTATCCCCAGCTACACGAACTAGCATCCCATGCTTCTCGCACTGTGCTCCAAAATAGGCACCTACTCCTGTAATATACATCATAGTGTTAGAAGAAACTGGTAAATATGCCCACATCTACATAAAAACAGCATGCATGTTCAAAGTTTAAACCAGTAAGCTGATTTACCACAAAAAAGAAGAGTAAGACGGCAAAATGAGCCATTATAGACCTAAAGAGAAATATATATATCGTTTATAGATCCTAAACTTGAAAGGAGGAAGCCTGCTTAATATTGATATGTCTAACTCCGATTGTGTATTTATCAAAGGATAGTCATATATTAGATAGTATGCTGCTTAAACTACTCGTAATATCACCAGACAGAATAAAATAAAAGCCATGTTGTAAAAATTAAATGGGCAAAGGAGTGGATGAAAAATAAGTCTTGAACTTGCCCCATTCAGGAGGAAATGGATCATTGGGTGATTTGTTGTCTACGAACTCGGTCCCTAGGATCAAGCCAGTTCCCCGTATCTGCAGATCGAGAAGTGTTACATTTTTCATGCATTTATATCAACCACATCCACAAACTTAAAACTAACCAGCAAATAATATATACCTCTCCAATGATGGGACTGTCAGAAAAAGCTTTTATGCCATCTTGGAACTTCGGAGCTATCTTGTTCACTACATCAACAATATTTCTTTCCCTGTGAAGAAAAGGAATTATCACATTCCACAGCCAAACGATGAAAGCGGATAAAATAAGCATCGTATTAGTTTTAAAATGGTAGAAATTAAGAAACACACTTGTAGATCTTGAGTGCTTCAAGTGCAACAACACAGGGTACGGGTGATCCAGAATAAGTGAACCCATGAGAAAATACACCTAAAATAAGCAAACATGTGTCAAAAATACTAAACCTAAAGATGAGGTGTTGAATGAATGAAAATAAACTGTTATACCAAGTTTGTTGCTTTGTGAATGTATTACTTCTGTAATTTCAGGGCTCACAAGGATAGCTCCAATTGGCATGTATGCAGAAGAAAGTGCCTAGAAGTCAAACACAAAATGAGAAACATAGTGGCAACTTCAAAAAATTATGAAAAGGTGAATATGTAATTAGAGCTGTTCAATTTTACCTTTGCCAAGGAAACAAGGTCTGGCTTAATGTTATATTTGTCACATCCAAACATATACCCAAGCCTCCCAAAGGCACAGATTACCTTAAAAAAAAAATACAAAGAGAAATATAAGACAGCAATCAGAATGGAAAACTCCAAACAGGATATCTTATATAATAGTATTTGAAGAGCTAAGGAAGTACCTCATCTGCAATAAAAAGGATATCATACTTCTTGACAACAGCTTGGATCTACATAAGAATTAAATGCTATAAGAAAAAAATGGAGGAGCAAATTATGCATGGCATCAGTTTTCAAAATGGAAAATGGCATTAGTTCCACCCCATTCCATATATTCATCCTACTTTATTCAATTTATTCCACCTGTTAATAAGTTTTTTCATAGTTTAGACAATAATAATCATAAAAAGAATAATACGGCCAACAACGAATTATTAGATAAGAACTAAGATGTTACACAAAAATACACCTGTTTATATATATGTGAGTAATACTTGGGTCAAATACTTCAATTACTAGTTCAAGCAGAAGCCTGGTATTACTAGACTAGTAATCCTAACATCATCTAACTGTTAAACTAGAAATACTTTACAAATAATTCCTTCTAGTAATTTTTCATCTCTAGGACCGAGAATACAAATGAAAATGCATTACTGTAAACACTTAAAAACATCTTTTAGGGCCTATTTGGTTTGATAAATTAGAAAACATTTTGCTTTCTTAATAATTTTGTTTTCACCATTTCATACAGAAATCCTTGAAAACTGAAAATAAGGTGAAAACAAAGTGATTTTTTGTAAGAAACTGAAAAATGGAAATAAAGAATGTTTTTTCATGCCCAACAATCCTTGCACCCAGCTTGAAAATGTGGAAGTCAAGTCTGAATCATTGATGACGAGAAAATACCTTGTCAAAATAAGTTGCTGGTGGAAGTATTACACCACCAGCCCCCATCACTGGTTCTGCAATAAATGCAGCAATCTGTAACAAAACAAAAAAATCAGTGATAATGTTGATGTTCCAGTAGAAGGAAACACTTTTAAGCATATTCATATATTATTACTGTCTCTGGTCCCTCTTTCAGAATTAACTCTTCCAAATTGTTGGCCAATCTGGTTGCGAACTCTTCCTCTGTCTCACCTGAGATGTCATAAGCATGCATAACATTTACACCTTAAGATAGATATCTAAAATATTAGTGAAACATGTCAATCTAAATAATAACCTGGAAGATGATGCCGCCAGTAGTGTGGACAATCAGTATGCAAAACAAAAGGAGCTGGCAGATCAAACTTTTGATGTAAAGCCGAAAGACTGAAATACACATTGTCCAGATAATTGAATAAAGAATTTTTATAAATAACATTAAACCGTTCTACATAAGCACAAATTTACTGGAAAAAATAGTTGTTTGTGGTACCCAGAAAGACTGGCTGCTATCAAAGTTGAACCATGATACCTGACAAAATGTAGAAATACATGAGCTACTATGCATACTTTTCAGGTATATTAGAGACAACAGAATTGATTAAGATGTCAAGCATACGATTTAGTGCGAGCTATGAACTTCTTCTTATCTGGTTTTCCAAGTGCATTGTAATAATACCATACAAGTTTTACCTGTGAGAAAAAATATATATGAATGTGAAATATAGCTAAAATTTATCCTGCATAAATTGTACGTGTCAATATACGTTGACACAACATCTACTCAAACCCTTACATGGGTTACATTTATTTTTAGAAGACCACATTCGGTTGAGAATATATTTCATTTAGTCTTCTATATTTTAGATGCTGGATAACTTTCTTTTTTTCCATGCTGGAGGTAGCAGTTGCATATGTATTCGAGTTTACATTTTTTATGCTAAACTTTTATTTTGACAGAGAAAGTAAACACATTTGATTTGATATATTTATCCTACAGTTGAATGAAAATGTATTGGAGAAACTATGAGACAGTAACAAATTAGAGGATAATTAATCAAACACACCTGAGTGTCGTTGGCTTCTGAGCCACTATTAACAAAAAAAGCTTTGGCCATTTTTCTGGCTGTAAAAAGTTCTAGTAGCTCCTTGGCTAGATCCTGTATAAAGAAATATATATTAATTAAATTTCAAAATGGAAAAAAGAAAGAAAAAAAAATCAACATCAACTGTGTGCATGACAGGAAGGTAATTGATTTTTTGTAGTGAAAGGCACCTAGAAGGTTTGGCCTGAATAGGAGTAGGATAGTTTAAATAAACCAAAATATCATTGACCATCATTCCCTCCCCGCAATTAAAAAGGTAAAATTCCCTTTCCTTTGCAAAGAGTGTAAGTTACAGTAGGCCTTCCATCTAAAAAGGGAAACCTAGTGCCAGAAAGCTCCTGCCATGGCCAGGTTCAGTGAAAGATCTAATTCACTGTGATTATATTGAAAGAATTATTACCCTGAATTTTACAAGAGGCTACCATCTAATTGAAAAATTACACTCTTATCCATTGATAGATAAAAAGGTGCTGCACTTTAGTACATTTGAAAGTAAGCAACCGTCTTGGTAGTGTGAACAATATATGAAAGATCTTCAAAAGCACATTTTACTCTCTGAAATTTTTAATGACACGGGCAAATAATGTTAACACCTACCATCAATTTAGGAACATTGAAAAGCACTATGAACTGGGATAAATCTTAATATAGAATATACTTTATCTCTACTCATTCGTTTTCTTTTTGATCAGATTCGACTAAGAAGCATCTTTTTGTATTAAGAAATGTTTGTCATATTACATACATCTTCAACAAGCTTCTATTCAAATATAAAGTCCAGCAAGTAATTGATAAAACTGCAAGTATCAGTTTTTTATTGAACACGTTATGCAATCAATTACCTTCACAGTTAATTTACTTAAAAGAACTTCATTCAAACATGTGTTTATTATAATCTCATATAATAAATTGGTAATCTAAAGTTTATTTAAATTACTTTTCAATACCGCATTACCACATTCTGAAAGATTCAAATTATAAAACTTAAAAGCTTCTGTAATACTCTGACTAACCATCTGAACTCCAAGCAACAACTTTAGAGAAGCTTCAATACTTTTAGGTTCGAAAATTTTCAAGGGTCACGTCGAAATTCAACCCTTCTTTCTCGTGACTCCCTCGAGCACTACAATAATATCCTATAGTAAATCATGTCTAAAAAGAAGCCGTTTAAATTTAAATTTAAATCCTTCTTGATAGTTTGTCCAAGTTTAATTACTGGACTGTTATTCATATATGATGTAGGGCTCATTCATTAGTACTATTAAAAAAATCAATTATAGGATATATTTAAAAAAAATTATAATAATTATAAGGTTTTCAAAAACAAAAAAGAGCAACAACCTTATTCAAAGAAAGACATTTTAGTGCTTTCTCAAAAGGTTAAAAATAATAGCTTATCAAAAGAAGCTTTAATAAAAGTTATATACTAAAACTACATGTTTTTCAAGCTTGAACAAACAAGCTTGTACTCCTTATTGGGGTTTCTACAAGTCATTCACGATGCATGCATGAACTACCTAAGGCTAGATTGTGCAGTTTTTCCAATATGTTTTGCCTAGATATTTCCTCCAATGAATTCATTCTTAACTCTATCTTGCCTCGTGACCATTGTGTTGGATCTCTTGTATAAAAAGGGAAGAGCAAATGAAAGAAAAAAATAATGTAGAAGCAAATTATAAATAAGAAAAATAAGCAAGCATAAAATAATGTTGAGTTAGATACAAGAGATTGATATGAATACCAATGCAGGTCTTGTGGTTCGATTCCAGAAGGAATGGTAAAATGGCAACTTCTTTAATTGTGCAGTGGCAGCATCAACAAGGCGTTGCTCACTTCCACCTAAAAAATAAAATGCATTCTAAATCCCTTTCATTCACACACAAAAATTAACTGATATATATATATATATATATATATATATATATATATAATTTACATTTGCTACAACTTTCCTATGTTAATTAATATATACCTTTGTGTGTGTTAGTATCTGAATGTAAATTATAATTAACTGATATTATCGTATACTACAAGATGCTTTTCAAATATTACACTATGCAGTATCATATATATATCAACAGATACTATCTTAAATTGCAAAGAAATCTGAGCATTAATGAAAATTCAAATTTACTGACAAAGTTAGTACTCTTATCTCTATGTAGAAATAGTGTGGCCAATCAGCCAAACAGGGAACTATAAGGTGTAGAATCTTGAGATGGCAGCCCCAAAGGAAAAACACACCAGAAAGTTAACCACTAATATTGGCTGGAAGCATGCATAGCAGCTATAGGTTGGAAGGGAAACTAAGATCGGAAAGGCCACATCTGAGCACAGCCAACGGGAAAGGTTAGGGAAGAGAGTCACGAGACACCCTAGGACCAGGAGAAACACAGTGAAAAAGTGTTCCAGAATTTTGTGGAACTATGCAGGAAAAACAGTGACGAGATCAGATCTCTACGGATTGCATTAGGTGTGGTACTATGTTCAAAAAAAGAATATTTGGGTAATATTGAGTGTCTAGGCTTGCACATTGGTTTCTTGTTTGTAGTAAAGATACACACGATTAAATAGATAATCACAGTAATTTAACGATTAAAAAATACATTTAACAAGATGACATAAATGTAAATATTCTATATTTTTTTTAACACATGTAAATATTCTATAATTAACTAACAGAAGTCTAAACAAACATATCTGACAGGGGGCAATCTTGTGTATGTAAGGGGAAATAGAAGATTAAACCTCTGTTGGTGTTAGGAACAGCACTCCCACGGTTCCATCTTTTAAAGTCTATAGCATAAGAGGGAACAAAAGTGGTAATTAACTATTCATTTCCCTGGTTTAGTTAGTTGTTGTTTGAGTTAGTGTAGGAATTGGTCTTTTGTAGCCCTAGTGGCAGTTAGGTTTAGTTAGGGTGTTAGTTGGTAGTTATCCTTTTGTAACTTGGGAGGTCTATATAAGGATATCCAAGTGTAGTTAGGAGGTTAAGATTTATTTGTTTAATTGAGTAAATTACCAGTGTGCAGAGAGTATTCTCTCTTGTGTATCTCTCTTTTGTGATTCAATAAAATAAACAGGAACGAATAATCCCATTCCTGCTTCTGTTTCTTCTCAAGAAACCTGGCAGTTAGTAAACAAGTCCATCGTAATAAATAACTACCTTCAGCTAGTTAGTTGACAGAAATGGTGAGGGGAATAAAAAGAGAGAAAAGGGAGAATTAAAGACACCAAAAGGTGAAATTTGTGGGGTGGAGACTGGAGAGTTCAGGTTTCTAGAACACCTTGGTGTAATTCTTTCATTCAATTCCAATTGAGAATTCTTTCTTTCCTTCTCTCAAATCCAGTTCTTATGAAACTGATAATATCTTTCTTTTATTATATCAAAACCACACTTTGAAAGCACCACAAATTCCTTCCTCTTTCAGTAACTCAGTCATTTTCTAATATAATTTTATCATTGTTAAGCACAAGTGAAACACAATCCATGACCTTACAGGTCATTCTTTCTGATTTATGAACTTGAATCGTATCTCTTTCAATCCCCCTAAAGTTCAATAACCAGGGAATTCTGCAAAAATAGTCACACATCTCTGCCTGTCATTCTTGTTGCCGAGAAACAAATAAAAACAAATTTCCCTGAGCAACTTGGCATATTTAAGAAGTTGGTTGAAGAGAGAGAAAGCTAAAGTATCTATATTATCTTAGTTAGATTTTATAGTGCCCTTGCTGCTACAGATGGATTGAGAACATGAACCAAAGGAATATGTCATTGAGAAATTTGATATTTCAAAGCTCAGGAAGAAAGATAAATAACTAAATAAATAAAAAGGCAGAAATAGATATCATATATACCTAGAGAGGTGGACCATAGACCAGCAAGTGCGTCAAGATATTTCTTCCCGTTTATGTCATATACATAACTTCCCTGGAATCGTTAATCAAGTAAATTACTTATATCAAAAAAACAAATTAAATCTGGTAAATTACACACACAAAAACAAATAAAAACAAAATGAAACTATAATTACTAACATATTTTATAATGAAGTAATACAATAAAAATCAAAGAAACGTAGCATGGGAGTATACCTCAGACTTTTCAATAATCAAAGGATTCAACTCATTAGTCTGCCACCCAGCAGTGAAAGGGGCAAGCATATCATGGCTCTTGAACCTGAAATAGTCAAATATTTCAGCAGATTTACACATGGTAATCATATCAAGCTTAAACTTAGATTAATTTTAAATTCTTTTCTATTTAAAAAACAAACAAACTTCGTGCATGGGCCCTCCCCCAGAATTGCTTTTCCTTGACCTATGGTTACTTAAAGCTGTTACAAAACAAAATAGGAATCTAAAGAGAAGAGAAAGGAATCAGATTATGTATCCAACTACATTTGTGAATGAATCTGAATTATAAACACATGTCTAAAAGGGGTGATTGTCCCGATCATTCAATTCTCCCATTAGATAGTAAAAGGGTTTTACAATTAGCCTGTTGGAAATCTCAACATAAGAAGGTGCCAAATTAGATAAGTTCAAAATAGTGCTATGTTCAGCTCTTGAAAGCATACACACAAAAGTGGTAAACTGTTAGCACAGAAGAACCATATACCCTTGGCCAGTTTTCGCATCAGAAGTTGAACTATCCTTTGCCAAAGAAGATTGTGAACTACTTGACCTCGACCATAAGGGAGCCTGAAGTAAAGTTTCCTGAAAGCTTCTGGAAACCGCTGCACATGCTAAAGCTGAAGCAGACTGTAGATAAGAAAAACATAACCATAGTAAGACAAATAAAAACCGAGTAACAGACAGGGTTGCTTAGTATATTCAAATTGCTTCTTTTTTAGCATTCACAGATACTTGATTTCTAGAATTTATGGAGAATGATACAACCGCAAAAAATTTAATTTAACCTTATTTTACTGATAATGAAATTTTTATTAGAGGATTTAGAAAAGAAAAGAACAATGAAATACAAGAAATCTAAAAGCATGAAGACATTAGCAGATTTAGGTGTATAATTGATTCTTGGAATTACTAGAGCAATTATTTCAAAATTTGATAAACCAAAGGTATAAAAATGTAAATGCTGTTGTAAATATAAATAGTATATGGAATACCCCAAAATTCCCAGCGCTATCTAAGCTACTGTAGTCAAGCGAAAAGAAATCAAATAATCTATGGTGAGAAAATTGATTCTGGAAGTGTAGAATTGATTCTTGCATGTTTGGTTGTTTTCGAGCAAAATTGATTTTTAACTACAAATATAAATTTTAACTCACTTTTATATGAATGTATTCAAACATAGATCATTGTACCTTCAACTCATTTTTAGTCAGAATCAATTCATTCAAAATAATTTTTTATCACAGACAGAACCAAATATACAGAAAGGAAATAGCTTAAAACTGTAGTAATATTCTAAAATACAAGCATTTATTTTGATATCTCAATTATCTCACCCACATTATCCCTTTTCTTTCTCATCACATTGCAATTTGCATCATTTCTCTTACATTCCTATTTTCAACTTCCCCTTCTATCTATGTTCCGATTATTAAAAAAAATGATTCTAAGGACAGATTAATTTCAGATGGATTAAAATTAAATAAGATTAAAATGTTAAAAATAAAAAGGTAATTAAACAAGATGAAAATGAAAGTTGAATTGGATTTGGCAAAAATGAAAAAGACGTACCTTGGTTCTGAGAGTGGATCGGATGAGAGTATGCATGGTTGATTATTTTCTGAGATTGATGGATGAATGTGAAGATGAAGAAAGAAGGTTCCGATTTATATTGCAAATGTAATGCGTAATCAGAGCACTAGTAGTTTGAATTGATTAGTAGAGCTCTGTCGTAATCATAAGCCACTAATCAGACGAAACGGATGGGCCCCACTCAAAATGAGGAATATGTTTATCTATGTGGATTTCTTGTTTTCATTCACTTTGGACCACTCTGATTCACCATCTCTCATTTTGATAATTGAGTATTGTCAATTATTTTATATTAATGGATGATTAACATACTCATCGGGTAATAATAACACTTCATTACGTAATCACTCTACCCGCTTTTGGAGATAAGATAAATGTCCACGTCTTCTATATTGTTTGATGAAATAAGGTAGGAGTAATTGATAGCGCTTATATTTGATGAAATAAGGCAGAGATCTTCTCCATTTATAAAAAATGCAATTTGAAGAGAGATGGACACAAAAAATATAAGGTCATGTTAACTTGTGTTCTTAGGACACAAGTTAAGGAGTTTAAAATGGAAATTAAAAATAAATTTTATATTAAATGTATAATTTTTACAACTTTTAAGACATTGAATGTACGAGTTTCAAAAAAAACTTTTTACATTTGCCTTCTTAACTTGTGCCCCAAGGGCACAAGTTAACATTTCCCAAAAATATATGGTGGATTTTATCACTAAATGAATTTAATCATCATTAATTATTTTTTACTTTTTCTGTCTCTTTATCTCTCCAAATCAAACAAATGGAAAAGATCGTAACCCTTATATTTGATGATTGATTTTAGTTTTTTTTTTAAAAGAATGATTGATTTTAGTTTATAGATGATTATTGATACTTGCTTCTTTCCAAATGATATGTTATCATACATGTTATATTAAGAAATGTAATTAATGTTGTATAAAGTGTTTGGTAAAATAGACATTTCAACTCTTAACATATTGATGGGGTAATAATAACACTTCATTATGCAATCATTTCAACCTTTGGAGATAAATGTCTATGTGTTCTATATATTAAAGTTATCTTTGATAGAAATAACCGATACTTTTTCCATCCCTTTTTATACGAATAGTTTACAAAAATCATAAGTATTAAGAAAAGTTGTTGAAATAATAAAGTTGTTTCAAATATGTGTGATTATTATTAGATTACCCTTAATTGAATATATATTTAATGTTAATTTTTCATATATCAAGATAAATTGGTAGTATTAATAAGAAGTATATTTGAACAAATAGCAATCAATGCATCTAGAAATTTGTATATGATCTTATATTTAGAGACAAAAAAATTTTGTAAACTATTATTATAAAAAGGGACGGAGGGAGTAGCATATAAGATAATCGATAGTTCATACTTGATGATTGATAACTTATAACTCGTTCCTTCAAACAATAAAACTTATCATCCGTTCAAAAAAAATTATAATTGATAATTGATAAGTTAATTTAAGTGTTTAATAACATAAGCGATTCAACTCGTTGTTTAAGGGTATAGTTAATGAATTCATTAAAAGAATATATAATCTTGCTAACAAATACCTTACAACTATGGTTAATGAATTCATTAAAAAAACTTTGTCTTGAAAATACAAGACGCTACTTTTGTCTTACTCATTTGTATATCTTATATATTGTTAAATATAATTTTTTCACTAAAATTTTATTTTAATTTTATTTCATTTCAGTTTTTATACTTAATTAAAAAATTCATGTATGAAATTTAATTTGAAAAACAAAACATGAAAATAATCAATTCATAAGATTAAAAACGAAAATGTTAAAAGAACATAAACAAAAAAACAAGTTCCCCTAAAAAAACAAAATAAAATGTAAGTTGCCTAATAACATAAGCAAAATAAAATATACAGTCTTCAAATATCAATCTTATAATTCATAATAATAATCGGTGGTGATTCATTTTGTTCATTAATTGGAGCATGAAGCTTCAATAGTTTTACCCTCAGAATACATGCGTTCAAGAAAGAAATATTTTCATTCATCGTTGGTATTGAAATGATTAGCTTCACTGCTCAAAAATTAAGATTGCAACCTCGTTTATATCAACATTCATAAACAAGGCCAACCCAAGGCATAGGTTAGGGGTGTGGAGACCTAGGACCCATCCTCGTAAGTGACCCAAAATTTTATTTAAGAACAGGGTGTATATAGTAATACTATGTTTAAAGGGGGTATAATTAGCAATAACCACAAAGAGGGTTTAAACATTTACCAATCTTCAGCCCATCAGTCATTTCACTCCTTTTTTTTACAACCCAGCAACATTTCATTTTCGCACCTCCAACCCAACGTTTTCATTTTCATCCCCCAACATTTCATTTGCCAAATCGCAAAACTTAGAAACAACACGTAAAACGTAAAATATCTACTCCTTCTCGGAGACCAAATTTGTTTTATACATATTTTAAGGATGTTTTTTGGTGTTTTGGAATGAAGGCAACATGAATTTGTATTTAAATTTCATAATATAATATGACTTTCATCATGAAAGTTTCATGTTTGGTACATCAAATTTGGTCTTATTGTGATTTTTGATAAATAACATATCATTTTCTATTGGTAGATGATAAAAGATTTTCATCTTACTAGAATGATAATGAAGTTCTTTGAAAAATTGTAGAGGTAATAAATCAATTGATAATGAAACTTATATAAAACTTGGTATGTCTAGTATCGTTTTACTTAGATTTGTTGCATTTGGTTCGACTGGCCCTTTTTTTTTGTTATTCCTTTTTATTATAAATATATAAGATGAGATGCATTTGATGTATGGTGTTTTAGAGTGTGAGCATAGTTGGGATTTTGAAACATGTATTACGAGGATCCCATGATTGATACATATCTTATATCAATATTAGGGGACTCTTTTCTCAAACTTGACATAAGCCCTATAAAATATTAGCTCACAAAAATCTTGATAAACGACAACACCTTAAGGGTGTGTTTGTTTTAAGGTAAGAAGTTACATTTCTTGGAATGATATTCTCAGAAATAATATTCCTAAAAATAACATTCCTACCCATGTGTTTGGTAAAAAAATTGATTTTTTGGGAATGTTTTAGAAACTATTTAATTAAAAAAATAAAAATGGAAATAAATGTGAGTGATAGCGAGAATTTATGGCAAGTTGAGTTCTATTCCCATGGGAATGTAAGATTCTCATCCTTTAAGCATGAGAATAAGAATAGAGGAAATTATGTGTAAATAACATTATTGGGAATATAACATTTCTGGGAACAAATTTTCAAAACTTGAAACAAACATGGGAATGTTGGATTTCCAATCTCATATTCCCGGGAATCATATTACAAACCTTGAAACAAACACACCCTGAAAAAAAACAATTTTAACAAATAGTTACAATACATACATTGTTAATAAAATGATTCGGACTCTCATACACCAATAGAAGTTCATAAAAACCATGCAATACACACCATCCCTTTACGAAGATCTCTTCATCTTCACAGAAGAAACAATATATATAATTAAACAAACTAAACGTAAACTATACTAGACACTATTCTTAAAACTAGAAAAAATAAAAATCAAACTAAAGATGAATTATTCAAGTGTTCTTCCGTCTTGAAATGTCTTGAAAGTAGAGATGAATTTTCCCAACTTGTATTGTATTAAAAAAACCTTCTAAGAACCATTGATATTCAATCTTCAATATCCATGATCCTCCATGTGATGTCTTGGCTTGCCGATTTACATGGTTTCTCACTAAAAAAAATCGAAATACATATGAAGTTGCATGCTTTAGGATAAAACTGAATTACAACGACTCCAATGAAAACAATAATAAATGTTTCTCAAACCATTGACAACTCCTCTAAATAGCCTCTTATTTACCTTCAAATGCTAAGAAAATAACTAAAACATAACCAAAATTATCATATGATGTTCCATCATTAGAGAGAAAATCCATCAGTGGTTTATAACAAGGATGCGAGTGTTTTTAGGGGTTGGGACAAGAAGGGCTACATTGAAAATTGATTAAAGATAAAATAAAATCCTAAAAGTTTTCGAGGATTTTTTATTAACCGAAATATCATCAAATATTTTGCAAGATCTCAATAAAAAGGTCCTGAATAGTACTCAACAACATATCATTGAAGAATGATTACTCACACACAAATTAAAAATTAAAACTTTTTTAAAACACATTTTGAAAAACACAATACAATTATTGTTAGAAAACAAGATTGTCATTGGATAAGTGGATTAGCTGCTAATGCCTCTTATCTATTTACTAACTTCAATACTATTCTTAAAGCATACTATTTTTGTCAATTTGATGTTTTAAAGATAAAAACATTTTTTTAAAAACAGAAGCTTTGATTTCAAAAGTCTTGAGAAAAAGGATTTAATTAAAAACACAAAACAGTTCAAACCATTTTACTTTGATTTTCAACAATAAGTGATCTTTACTCGCGCACAAATAAAGTTCTTTCAATCTCAAGATTGATATTGAGTTATGATACCACTTGAACTGTTGGAAAACATAAAAAAATGGGATTGAATTATGTTGACTATTTTAAAATCTTTTCAGTTTGACATAGATTCATTTGAACAACAACCTTCCTTAAAAACATTTTGTCACAAAGATAAGTTATTTGTCAAATCATTTAAGATCATTCGAGATTTTTAAACAAATGGTGAAGTTATATCATAAAGAGCTCGCGTAAGGCAAGGAAAGAGAGTATCACACAATATATTTATATAGGTTCACTATCTTACAAAAAGCTAGTGTTGACCAAATATTTTATACCTAATGAATGTTCTCAAGAGTTTTGTTTCAATCGTTTTTTGACTTGAACATATTTAAGACTTACTCCAACAAACTTTAATCTTAGTTTGTTAGTTTATAATAATATTTTGTGATTATTCAGCTGAATAATACTTCAATTAATATTCCTAGATTACTATTAATTCAATCCACTTGCATAGATGTTCATTAGTATATTCGTTGGTTATGAACTCAGATTACCTGTAAACTTAAAATACATTGTTAGTCAATAAATTGTTCCTTTGATTTGTTATCATCAAAACATTAATAAGATATTGTATATGAATCATATTGGTTCCAACAACCTTCTCATATTTTACATATTTATTCACCATAGCCATCGATTTGTTGAAAGAGAGATTGTTCAAGGGTCTGACCTTTTTATGGAACTTGGATCCCTTTTATAGATATTGCTCCAATAGAAATTCCTTCATCACTCTTCGACTCTAATTTCTTTAGTAAAATTGTCTAAGTATTCTCAAAGGGCTTCTTCCATTTGTGCAACTGCCACCTTCTCTCAGTTTACACTGAGAAGGATGCTCGCGCCTCAGCTGAGTCTCCAATCTTTTCGATTACATAGTGTGTTTATCTCTCTGGACTTATGTTTCTTGTGATGAAAGTTGCGTTAGATTGGGGTATGAAAAAAATTTAATAACTTATTCTTGGTAGCTACATCTATTCGCTGGTGTAGATGATCCATATTTAGACATATGTGCATCACCATACCTTCAAAGATCAGGTCGTAGACTCTAGGATTGAGTCTTTGCCTAGTTCTAAACAATATAGTTTAGAAATTAAATCAGAGAAAATAATAATTTAGAATTTGTTTTTTGAAAGAAAAATAATAATTTAGAATTGTTCACTTAGATTTTAAAAAGATTCCTCAGAATGAAGCTCAAAAGATTAAAATTAATAAAAAAAGAGAAGAATAAAACAAACAAGTCGGTATTATTAATGTGTAAGAAAATTCAATTTTAGGGGTTAGGTATATAATATTTCCAATATTGAATTATTTATTTATTGTATGATTTCATTCCCTTTCAATTATTATTCCATTGTTTTGTTTGTGAGTCTTTGTGCAGCTGGAAATAGAAAGCAACTGAGTGCGGTTGTTTGGTAGTTAAAAGCTTTTTAGAACGAGACGACGAGAGAGTGACACACACTGTCAGTGCAAATCTCAATTCTTCACCAAAGCACCTTCACTTCAGACTACACAGTCAGACATGGTCAGAAAACATGGCTGGCAACTGCCAGCTCATACTTTTCAGGTTGCTTTCACTCTTCCAATCCTCACTTTTTTTGTCCTTTTTTTTTAGGGTTTGCTCGATTCACTAATAATTCATGATCATAACGCATAATTTAGCTTCTTGCTCAAAAATCTCTACTTTATAGTAGTAGTAGTTGAGTAATGCTTTCATTTTTTAGGATTTCAAGATTTGGGTCTTCTTATCAAGGTTTTTCAAAATTGCTTTTTATTTTTGGAAAAAATAAAAGAGAAAAGTTTCATTTTTTTGGATTTTTTTTTCTAGAACAGTTTGTTTTTGTTTTTTGGAAGTTGAAAAAGAGAATTTTGTTTGGAATAATAATAATTTAGCAAATTGTATTTTTTTAGGGGTGCGTGAAGATGAGATTTACACAGATTGAACAGTTTCAATTTACCCCTTTTATCTCATATGTGTTGCAAAAATCTTCATTTGGTTTATGAACTGAATGAAATAGTATAGACTGTTGAATTTGATTTCTGTACATTTATCATATTCTGAAGTTATAAATCAGCAAGCAAGCAGGCATCAATTGGCGTGTTGGGTTTCGGTTGTTAGTTGATAAGTTAGATGATGTAGAATAGAAACATGTATCTATAAGGGTCTGTTTGGATTGAGTTATTTGAGCTTATCTATTGACATAAGCACTTGCGAAACTGTTTGGGGGAACTTATGACATGTTCATAAGTTGTTTTCAACTTATTTCGATGATGCTTATTTGAGCTTATCCAAACTTGTTTACCCAAACTGGGCTTAAATCTCATTCTAGAAGATTGAAATATTACGAATTTTAATTTTGGAGGGTATACTGGAAGATATGAGTATGAGGAGGCTGTAGTTGAAGAAGATGTGCTGCAAGTTTTAGGATGTCAAATATGATTCCATGCAAGTTTGGATGTGTGGTGGAGGGTGTGAAAAATGAATTTTCTTTACTCAAATTAATTAACTTAGCAAAATCAAGTTCTTTCAAAATTATGTTTGGTAAATACTCACAAAAACATACACAAATATCTTACATTATTAATATGTAGGGTTATATTCCAATATTAGATGAATTTTATAACACATAAAATAATAATTTTAAAGCTTCAATTTTTGAAAGGTCGGGATCTTGTTCATTTTTAAAGTAAACTGCCTAGAATATGAATTACCTTTCCCCTGTCCTCTTAAAAACGAAAATGCACTACCCCTTTCACACCATTTTAATGTACATAACTCTTGGTGGTTATGAGCAGTCATGACTTATGATTGAGCTTCTGCGGCTCTTAATGTCTCTTTCTGTTGGTTTTTAACACTCCTATGAAACTTTAGAAATGAAATGAAGTTTTGAATACCATTACTATTGGTTTTGGTTCTTCAATTGACACCTTCATTTCATTTTCTAAAGTTCCAAAGGCAGTGATGATAAGAGGTTTAAAACAAGCTAATGATGATGCTTAAATAGTTAACCCACCCCTGAGAAGTTCATTCACATTAGTATGAACTGTAAGGGTTAAAACATATTAATCTATGAAAAGAATGAAGTGTAAAATTTTGAAATGAAAAAACAATAATGGTGTAAGCTGAGCATTGCTTACTTACAGGCAGAGAGAGACTTGTACGTTACCCTACCTGATATATATCTATATATATATATATATATATATATATATATATATATAATTGAATGACTGCATGGTTCATGCACTACTTAAATGAGAATTTTTTTTTGATATTCACATCAAGAAAATAAAATGTAACCTTTTCATATTCTTTTTGATTTACAATATGCTTATTGTTTTGATTACACTGCTTTGGTGACTTGTATTTCATCAGTTGCAGGCATGTCAACTTGTTTTTCTAAAATTGTTGATTCTTACATGAATAGGTTGTCGCAATCACTGTATTCTGCTTGTTGGTGATCGCTTTCTATGCTTTCCTTGCTCCGTTTCTTGGAGGTCGTATATGGGAATACACCTTTATTGGTGTTTACTCTCCTGTGGTATGCAAACTGTTTTTATGATTTCACCTCATTTTGTATATATTATTTACTTACCTACAAGAGGCATGGCTTATGTTGTTTCATTCTTGTGGCATCGCAGGCACTCATTGTTTTCATTCTTTATGTTAGATGTACTGCAATTAACCCTGCGGATCCAGGCATTATGTCTAAATTTGACCCTAGAGTGAGAAATAAATTTGAATCTTCCCATGGTTTATTGGGTAAGCATCAATCTTCTGAACATGGTGGTGTTGCTGCAGGGGAGCATTCTTCCCCGTCATCTGCTGCTTCCAAAAGGTCTATGACAAATATGAGCAAGAAAAGTTCAGTGGAAGATCCTGATAGAGTAGATGATTTGAGAAATCAGAACAAGCCAAACTCATGTGATGTAATTGGGGGAATTTTGTGCATATTATTTTCTCATGAAGATTGCCGGAAACAAGAAGCAACATCTGATGGAGAAGGTGGTGGGGAAGATGCTCTGTTCTGCACTTTGTGCAATTCTGAGGTATTATGCTGTGATTTGGGACTCTTCGATACTTTGCAGAATATATTTAATTTCAGTTCTTTCTGTTTCTATCACTTTGGTTGTAGTTACATTTTCTTTTACCCCTGCTTTGCTATTAATTGCATACATATACTTATGTCACAAGTACAGTAACAAATCATGGGATGAAACTTTGGAAATTCCTTTATCTATTTTTAGAAATTCCTCCCGCTAAATATTTGGGACAAAACTTTGGTTATTCTAATGATATGAACATATGTGGTTGCATTCAATTGCAAATATAAACATTTTAGAGAATTAGCTGTAGACCTCAGATCTCTGCTTCTCACTCAGTTTGTATGATTCTTTTCTCGTGTTGTAGGTGCGCAAGTTCAGTAAACATTGTAGAAGTTGTGATAAATGTGTTGATGGCTTTGATCACCATTGTCGGGTATGATTTTGTTTGATGAATGAATGCTTACATCTTGGAGTTTTCAGATCTGCTTTAACATTGTATTTATTTCTTTTCAACATTGATCTTCACTTGATACATCACATTGCTGCAGTGGCTTAACAATTGTGTGGGTCAGAAAAACTACCATTCGTTTATTTCTCTTATGGCCTTCAGTCTCGCGTGGGTATGTGTACTGGTCCACAAATTATTTATTATTTAAAAGCAGTAATTTGTTTAGTTGCTAATAATGTCTTTTGTATTTATTCTTCTGCACTTCAGCTTGTTATTGAAGCTGGAGTCGGTATTGCTGTTATAGTGCGTTTCTTCGTTAACAAGAGAGGAATGGAATCTGAAATCATTGATAGACTTGGAAATGGATTCTCTCGTCCCCCGTTTGCTGCAGTTGTGGTATATCTTCTATTTAGGTTGTAATAGTAATCTTGATATGGCAACTGGGCATCATTAAGTATATTTGAAAATTTGTTTCTTGTTCAATACGTGTAGATGGTGTGTACTGCAGTTTCCGTCTTGGCTTGTGTGCCTTTGGGTGAGCTTTTCTTTTTCCACATGATCCTAATCAGGAAGGTCAGTGATTCAGTAGCTGAGATTCTGAGGTTGTTTTTCTGTTCTTGTTTATTCCCCACCCCCATTCCTTAATGAATGTGTCTATAAAATCTATACCGCTTGTCTAATGTAATTTGATCAAGGTAACTCTACATAGTGAATCTTAAGGTGCACATATTGTAACTCTATATTTTTCTAGAAATAGAAGATCATCTTTTGAATGAGTTTGTATTCATGATTTGTTTTCCCCTAATTGAAATCCATTTATTTGGAAAAGAAAGTAGCAGTATGGTCACTGCATAATAAATTTCGGGCAAAAGTTTCAAAAAGGATTTCTTAATTCAGTTGTTCACTTATAGGAATGGAAAGCTCATTTTATTGTTTTTCTGTTATGAAAGAAGAAAAAGTATATTTAATTTAAAGAAATTAAAATGCAAAGACAGAGAAGGGTACAACATCCTCTTAATGAAACTATACATGGTGCAGAAAGTTGAAACATAAAAGATAAATGCCCATACTAGAAATACAAAATTTCAGTGTTAGTTACTGAACCCTTTTTGTGAATGATGCTTGAGATGTTTTGCTTCTACCCTGATATCTAAATATCACTATTAGTTTTATATTTCTGGCCACAATTTTAGCCATTTTACACAGAGTGGTTCTCTTATCTTCCACCCTTTCTTCTGTTGGATCAGGGTATCACAACCTATGAATATGTTGTAGCAATGAGAGCCATGAGCGAAGCACCTGCAGGGGCATCTGTGGATGGGGATATTCCACATAACGCACTTTACTCTCCAACAGGCTCGGCCACAACTGGATTGAGCGGAGGAAGTTCTCTTGGGTTGCAGTACAAAGGGGCATGGTGTACCCCTCCTAGGGTATTTGTGGATTATCAGGTACTTAGTTTGGAATTTATTTTCATCTGTATATTTATTGATTGAACTAAAAATATGTTATGCTGCGATTTTAAGTACCTAAAGATTCTTGTTGGCTTTTTGATATCATAGATTTGTAGTGATGAAACTTTAGTGAGAGGTTTTTCTTATTTAGTTTGAATATTTTTTACTGAAAATTGTTATAGAAGTTGAAATGTTTAATCCGTTAAAAGGATATTTCAATTATGTTGCTGAGTATTCTATCCTTATTTTAAAAGTATAATATTTACCACTCTCTTATGGGGCTTTTCTAAAACATGGTTTTAGGATGAAGTTGTGCCTCACTTGGAACCTGGAATGCTGCCATCTACTGTTGATCCAGATGCAGCTGGGTTTGCAGAAAGAGGGCAAAAGATGCCAAAAAGACCTGTTCGTATTAGTGCTTGGAAGCTTGCTAAGTTGGATTCTCAAGAGGCAGTGAGAGCAGCTGCAAAAGCCAGGGCATCTTCCTCAGTTTTGCGACCTGTAGATAGCCACCGTCCACTTGATGCCGAATTAAGCTCTAGCGGCAACTTGAGCATCAGAAGTAGTATGAGCACAGATACTGGAATTAATAAGGAAACAAAATATGAGTTGAGATTGTCTCCAGTGAGGAATTCGATTGCTCCTAGTCAAGGAAGCCGTGACGAGTATGAAACTGGAACTCAGAGTATGAGTAGTTTCAGTAGTCCAAGCCATGTTCAAGAGGCAGTTACACTCAGCCCTCTTCCCCAGGGGCGCACTTTGGGTGGCTTCAGGGCTGGTACTTCAGTTCCTAGTTTGGTGCCTGAGCGGCCTCTAACTTCTAAAGTTACATTGCCGAACTTCAAGAACCCAATATCCAATCCTTCTCTTGGATTTGATGGAACAGTGATGCCGAAGGGAACAAGTAACGACCCATTACTGCTTTCAGCTTCCAGCACGTCCATTCTAAGAGATGTGAAACGTACATCAGTTGTCTGGGATCAAGAAGCTGGCAGATATGTATCGGTTCCGTCATTACCTTTAGAAGCTCGAAATAGGTCATCCCTGCAAGTGGAATTGCCAAATTCAATTGCTGAAACAAGCAGTATTGGAAGGAAACCAATGATACCTCTGCAGGAGCCGAGGAAACCTGTGATACCTCTGCAGGAGCCGAGGAAACCAGTGATACCTCGGCAGGAGCCATCGTCGTCTGCACCTAAGTCTCCAAGGCAGCATGCACAGAATCTGATGTATACAGGAGAGTCTATCTTTTTTGGTGGTCCATTTTTGAGTGTGGCTGCTAAGGATGGTTTGAAAAATGAAAGACATTTGGGATCAGCGGAGGCCCATGATAGCATAGCAGTAAACTTGCCCCAAGAGCCAAGATATAGAAGAGATTCACATTCGAATCAGCTTCCAGTGTTTGTTCCTGGTGGTTTTGATAATGCTCTTCAACCTCGGTCAGGCATGAATTAGCTTAAGATGTTTGAGATTCTTATGAGTTGGACACAGTTTTTTGTTGGAGTCAAAAGGATAGTGAAGAAGGTTTAGATGTTAAAAGGATCCTGTACACACCATGTTGGCCTGTCTGACTATACATTATGGCGCACGACAACATTCTCGACTGCATCAGCTAATCGGTTGTTTATCAAATCAACATTTAGGTTGGACATCTGTCATCTGGCAGTCTGTATATTTGAGCTACATTTCAATGCCAGTGAGCGTTTGAAAGAATGAGCTCCATTCTTCTTTCTGCTGAACATGCCTTGAGAAATGAGAATCTTCCATTTTATGGTAGATGAAATCTCAATGCAGTTGGCATGCCACTTCATTAAACATTAGTTCTTAATAGATTTGAAGTTATTGTATTGTAGTTTTTGTTTCACTAGATGCTAAAAGTGAGTGATACAGTTTTTAAAGGTGTACTGTTTTGAGCAAAAAATTAATCATTTAGAATGTCATAAACTATTTTATATTTTAAAATACATTTTCCTTTCTACAAGGCAAATTACCACCTATCCAAAAAAAAAAAATTAATTACCACCTATCCAATGGTTTAATGTTTTTAAATAAGACAACATTCCTTTTTTGTTTCACCTATCGAATTATTTGATTTTTTAAAATTTCTGTTAGATTTAGATCTTTTGCGATGGATTTGAATTACTTTTCATTTCACTATTAAAAAAATGTTTTTTTGTTCAACGTCTTTTCAGAAGATATAAAAAATATATAAATACTTTCAATTTAGATGCATTCTAATTTATTTGAATGAGTTTTGTCGCAAACCTATGCTCAAGTTGGCTACGAATATTGATTGCTATGGCAGATGTGCTTTCATCTTCTAGGTTTATCTTCACAAATATTTTAGTGGTAGAAAATAGAGGAAAGTGAATAAATTAGCTTATAGCACATGAGTTTATGATTGATACGCTAGCTTATTGAATTTGAGGTGTTTACAAAAATTAGAAGTTAACTAACTCAAATACAAAATGACATAAAAAAAAAAATACAAAATGACATACATCAAAAACATTAATTTAAATTGTCTATTAAGACAATGACAGTGAAAATGAGAGAAAAATATGAGATCAGGAATAGAGGAGAAGGGCTCAAACATTGTTTTTTGTTGCGTAATGAGATCCAAACTTCAAAAATTATTGAAGAAGGGAACTTTTTTTATTAATCAAAGTGATATATCAATGATCATTTTACAAGTGTCTTTGAGAAGATTCAAACATAACACATGGAGGTTACAAGGATAATGTTGCCCAAACTTTAAATCTAAAACTAATACTAGAGTATTTTCAAGGAATACACTTCATATCTTATCGTAATTAATGAAATGTACACCTCAGAAATACTCTCTTTGTTTAAAAAAAAAAATTCTAAATTCTGGATGGTTGAATAGAAGCACCATTTACTGGACATCACTTGTATACCATTGAGATACCAATGTTATATATGCTTCATATGATAGTATTATGGTGCACGGTGGTCGCCGTAAATATTTTTTTGAAAGAGTGATCACCGTAAATATTGAAAGGTAAAAATTCATGTGTAGATTACCATCACCTGTTTTAAAAGCTATTTATAATATAACAACGAAATGTTAAAAAATTTGTATAGTTTTTTTTCTTTCTCTTTCTTACTTTTCTTAAACCCCAGTTTTATGTCTTTGTCTGCAACCTTAGTTTTGGACAATTGTACATTTAATCGTTACGGAAGGAGAGATTTCATGTCCCTTTTTGTTATTAATTTAGAGTTACATTCATGAACTAGATCTTTACCCGTACGACGCACGTGGTGTCAACAATTTCAAATGATATTTAAAAATATTTAAAACAGATCGATATTAAAAAATGTTAGTATCTGTTATCTAACACCGATAATTGTGTTAACATGACACGTTATCTCCGTTAGCAATGATTAAACATCAGACTAAAAGTTTTTTTTTTTTTAAGAGCATGAGACAAAAAGTTGAAATGCTAAGTAATATTATTATTCCCTACAATCTTTTTATTAGAAACAAAAGTAACAATTTTTTTAGTCATTTTTATAAGAAACATTGACCAACTTACAATAAGGTTCACTAACAAAAAACTATAAGACAATAACGATAAAATGAGATATCAATTATAAAGAAAAAAAACCACTTGCAACTCTAAAAATAAACCATGAACTTGTTAAGATCAAATGAGACAACGAACTATTTGAATATTTTTCCCTACATACATGTTACCATGAAATATAAGTAGTTATATATGCATATTGTTATATGAAGTCGTTTAAAGAAAACACGAAATTAGAAGCCACTGTCATATTTGTACCCAAAAAAATCATTGTCATATTAGTTTCAATATTAGGAATTTTTTGTCGATCCATTTTTTTTTACCAATATTGAGGCTCGAGTGGTATGGAATGAAGTGGGTGGAGATTTTTTAGGGTTGTGATGACGAGGTACATTTAATGAGAAGATTTAGGAGGGAAATTTGGCTTGAGAAAAAAAAAGTGGGTGGCGATTTTTTAGGGTTGTGATGATAAGGTACATTTAATGAAAAAATAAAGATTTGAGAGGAAAATTTGGCTTAAGATGGGATTAGGGTTAAGCAAACTAAGGAGTATTATAACATATAGATAGATATAGATTAACATAGAAGTGATATGACTTACGAGCACGAGCTCATTAAGATATTTCTATTTATAAACATGTGATGATGGGCCACTCATATATTTACATTGGAACATATCGAAAACTATTTTTACATGTTATTTATTCCTTCTTACTGGTCAGACAAATTCTCATTGTATTTTCATGTTGAAGTTTGAACTTAGAAATTCTAATATGAAAATTTGGTTATGCTTCCAAATTTCATTGGGACCAATATTATGAATGATAATGAGTTAATTGTGTGTTCCTGTCAAATAAAAATACTGAAAATTTCAAAACTTAATTTTTTATTTTAAAAATTGGTTATCTTTTTCAAAAAACGGTAACAAACACACTCATCATCAACTGACACATCAAGTGAACTAGCATGTTGATATTTTTGGCAATTTATGAAAATCGGGAATTCCTATGAACAACGGGTTGATGTTAGGGTTTTCGTAAGGGCTACCTAAGATTCCACAAGTAGTGATAATGGTTGAAACTCATTTTTGGACTCATCCTTAACCTCCATGTCTGTTTGTATTGATAGAAGAGGATAATACCAATTGTATGGTCATTGCTTTTGTAAATAAAACAAAACCAATAGTTTGGACCCTTCTTACCATTTCTCTTTCACTCACACACACAACTACCCCCACCTCAAAAGCAAATCTGACGGCAATGTTTGTCTTTGTCAAGATATGTTTGTATTTATGTACCCTTTTGGGAATATTTAAATACTTAGGTCAGCTCTGATTCCCTACCCATCTAGGGTTAAAGACAAAAATTAAATACCTAGGAAAAATTACAGTTTTTTTTTTGTTTTAATAATAATTACAGTCTTCTTTTGTTTTAGTAAAAACAAAAATACAAGAGTTTTGAGACAACAACACTTGAAGGCACTAGGAACACCACAGAAAGAAAAAGAACATGAGAGAAAAGCACTAATGTTTTAAGAATCCTGAGACCATTGCACTAATGTTTCCATTTATATGGTATGTTTTGACAACAAACTCAAGTGAAAAGAAACTTTAAAGAATCAATGAAAATAGATTTGTTGCACATGAATCAATTTTTAAATAGGTGTCAATCGACTCAAAGAATCTGTATCGATCGTCTTAAATTTATGAATCGGATCACTGATCTCAGTAAATCGATTCACTTATAAGTTTTTTTTAATGAATCGTATCATTGAATCAGTTTATCAATACGCACACGCTTTCATTTCTCATTGAAATATTTATAAATGAGTTATCTATTGGCGATAATATGCTATGCCTTCTTCTTTAAACTCATTATGAATCGATCCATTCAACATTTTCATAAACAAATGTGATAAAGCCATCTTTAAACTACTAATATCCGTGTGTAAAAAAAAATCTGCTAATATCCTAAATAATTTGGTGAATTCTAAGGTGAACCATCAATTAAGTGGTTCACCGGTGGATCACTTTTATATACCATTAGATTTATCTCATAAATAATCAAAGGTCTAGATTAGTTAAAAATAAAAACAGTAAAATGTGAAACTTCCCCACACAATCCCTTTCCTCCATCATCTCTCTCCTTTCTCATTTCTCCCATCTTTGAGTTTCCAATATGCAACTTTTATATCACCTCCACACCTTTCATTCGCTAAAAATTAATCTACTGTCAGTTTTATTGTGTATAATCAAAAAATATTTTTTAACTAAAAGTTCAAATATTTTATCATTAAAATTTCAACCGAGATGATTGAAAAAGGAGTCATTTTAGATCTAAAATAAACAACAAAATTTTTTTAAAACAATTTCAAAAATGTTTTCTCTATTGTAGGAACCGTTAATTCCATTTTGAAATACAACTATACAGATTTGGAATATCTCAAATTACGTTAATTCAATCGATTAATTCAATCATGTTAAACTTTAATTGAGATATAATCAATTGTTAAATTGTTAAATTTGAAATATCTCAATCGATTGAATTTGAAATGGAATTAGGGTTTAGAAAAAGGGTTCAGATTTTTATGTGAAAAGGAATTAATTTATTTGTAATGGTTCGGTTCGGTTCGGTTCGTAACAATTAATTACGGTTAACAACGGGTGAAACCATTGCAGGATATGATTGAATGTGAGCAGTTCTACATGTTCCCTCTTTTAATTTAAATAAATCTGAACCACT
>Ga0228710_1002427_pt1 | contig 29341 bp, 21 predicted proteins | sample MedpolnodulmetaG_FD_177995 | JGI IMG/M metagenome (GOLD analysis project Ga0228710, IMG submission 177995) | Root nodule microbial communities from Medicago polymorpha collected in Santa Monica, California, United States - pink nodules | ecosystem: Host-associated > Plants > Roots > Nodule...
CTTTTTTGTTTTTTTTTTTTTTTTTTTTTTTTTTTTTGGGGGGGGGGGGGGGGAGGTGCTGACCACATGAAAATGTAAGGAGGTTGGCAGTTTGAGGGTAAGGAGAATTAGGGAGTTTAATATTGCTCTGTAATGGAAGTGGTATTGGAGGAGAGGGAGAGTTTATGGTTTAAGGTGTTGTCGGCGTGTTATGGGGTGGATGGGGGGTGGCTGTTGGGTGGTGGCCGTGAGGCTTCGTTGTGGTGGTGTGATGTTCATGTCTTGTGTAGGGAGGAGTGGTTTAGCGATCATGTTGGTCGCTATTTCGGGAGTGGGAAACATACTTTTTTTTTGAACGGTTGTTTAGCTTGGTGGGGTGTCGTTTAGTGTCAGGTTTACCAGGTTATATGACTTGTCGGTATTTACGGGGGAGTCTATTTTTTATTTGAGTCAATTAGGTTGGGGGAAGAGGGAGGGGTGTGGAGGCGGAGGCTGTTTGCGTGGGAGGAGGAGTTGGTGGGGGAACTTATTTTATTGCTTCAGAATATGACTTTGCAGGTTAACAAGGATGACAAATGGCTATGGACATTGGAAACTTCTAAAAAAATTATGTTCGTACTGTTTACAACTTCTTAACAGCGCATCCTATTGTTGCTACTCCGGTGCTCGTTTCAGCTCTTTGGCATAAGGATGTTTCCTTGAAAGTTGTGTTGTTTGCTTGACGGTTGTTTCGAGATAGGTTGCCCACAAAGGACAATCTTTCTCGTCGCAGTGTTCTTGGCCATAATTCTATGGAGTGTGTGGCAGGGTGCGGTTCGGTAGAATGGTCCGCACATCTGTTATTGCATTGTAATTTATTTGGGTATGTCTGGCACTTAATGTATAGGTGGCTAAGCATTTCTGCGGTTGTCCCTCGGGTTTGTCGGATCATTTTATTCAATTTTGTTACAGTGGTGGTCCGGCAAAGACTCGTCAATCAATTTTACAAGTTCTTTGGTTTGCGACTGTTTGGGAAATTTGGAAAGATAGGAATAACATGATATTTACAGACAAAGCATGCTCGGTAAATTTGGTGGCTGATAAGATTAAGTCGCTCACTTTTATGTGGTTGAATGAGAAATTTTCTACTTTTCCCTTCAATTATCATGGTTGGTGGCTTAGTTCGTTCACCTTGATGGGCATAGGCTAATAGCTATTTCTCTAGGCTAATAGTTATTTCTCTTTGTGTTTTTAATGTCCTCAAACACTATTGTAATTATTGTGTAGACTTTGCGGTTTCCTTCTTGGTACACTTTGTGCCAAGAAGGTCGCCTTGATTTGGTAATATAATTCATTTTAACTTCTTCAAAAAAAAACTTAAAAAGCCAAAATAAAATATATTACTAACTAAGAATAAATCTTTTCAACATAAGATGTATCGAAAGAGACTTATAAAATTAATAGTTACTCTTGCATTACAAAGAAATCCAAAAAAATAACATAAGAGAAAACAAACCAAGTTACAATAGCCAAGCCAAGAATAAGGTTAAGCCTAAAAAAATAATAGTCAAAATCAAAAGCAATATATTTCGATTTTTACCACCAAAAAGACTAAAGCTTAATTTATTCATTTAAATATTGTAAATATTTTTCTTGTGTTAAAAAATACATTTATTTCTCTCTTACCAAATGATACAAACCACTGATATCCAAATGTTATAAAGAGTCAAACAAACGTTTTTCGAATAGCTTCTTGACCACCAAAGTGCGCTAAATAATCTAATAAATACCATGAGTAGTCGCTGAGAAGTTTAACCGTAACCAACTTAAAACTAGAGACCAGAATTTATCATAAAAGTCACATTTAACAAATAAGTGATCCCATGAATAAGCCCAGCTAACCTGCAAACAACTAATGGAGGACTACAACTTTAATTATATAATTTTAATGTCAAGTAATATTATAGTAAACAACTAAAATGTAGAGGACTATAACTTTAATTAAAATTTGATAGGATTCGAACCTAAAAGGTCTCATTTTTATAGCATCAAAAATATATTTAAGCCTAAAATTTAACATTTGACCATACGCTAAATTCAAATCTCATTAGTTTACGCGTCACTTTTATCCTACATGAGTGAAGTATCTCACCTTAGAACATAGGTGGAGCCACTTTTGGGTTCAAGAGGGCCACGGCCCACCCCACTAAAAAATATTATTAAAATATTTTTAACTTTTAAATAAAATAACCTTGTAGTTCCTCCTCTTTTTCATCTAACTACATGTTACTGGCAGCCTTTCAAGTCTCTCGAAATGCATAGATAATTATTTTTAAGGTATATAATTTAATTTTTTAATGCTAAAATTTGTGTTTAATACCTATTAAAGTATAGGAAAAAAAAATTATGTTTATATTATAATTTATTTTTATAGAATTTTTATAAGCCACCAAAGCTCATCTCACTTCTTATTTTTGTCTTGCTTTGTATGTTTTTAATGAAGGGATGGAGTTCGGAAAATGGAAGAGCATTTATATGAAGAAAAAAAATACTTTTTCCTCCATGTCTTTCGTTACAGTTTTGTATGATATACATATCATTTTCTAGGAAAGACATACTAATTTCTTGAGAGAAAAGGGGTTGACTCATTGCTTATCTATGCATCACAATGCCCACACGTTGGGATCCAAATCGTACGTGCTATATATAGCTTCCATTGAAAAGTATGGATTTGTATACATTTGTATTTTTCTCCAAATTAGTAGCATTTTCATTTTCTGCGAAGAGACATTTTTTCACGAGCAAAATGTGGGTGAATTGCGTCAATACCCCAATAACTCAGTATAGCCTTACATTTTGCTTCCTCTTGTTCGAGCAAACCCTACCACGTTTTACAAAACAAAATCAAAATTCCTACAAAAGTAACAAACCAATATCTGTGTACCTTGGAACCCTTTATGTAATTCCTACTATCATTTAGAGGTTGTGACAAAAAATCTATGTTTTGAGCATTGAATGAAGACATAAGATAACACTTTTATGAGGAAATGTCAGGTTCAGAGAACCGTCGAGAGAAGTTTGCTGGCTTGACTCTTGACGACGTCTTAGCCAATCAAAAGAGATTAGCAACTGCACCACCTAGCAAACCATCACCTCCGAAGAGTCAAACGCTTGTAGACACCATCAAAGAAGACGAGACCAACAAAAAAGACCGTAGGTAACAACAACATATTATTGTAATAACACCATCTTTTCGATTACATTGTTTTGTTTTTAATGAAAAATTATGTTAGTATAGATTGGTCTCTGAGAAATCAAAATTCACGAGTGTTTAGATGAGATGACATATGTATTGTCCTCTTACGTCGTGGTCTCAAGTTCAAACCTCAATAAAAAAAAACAAAGTTAAAATTCTCAAACAGGGGTACGTTGTTTATGTCCCAATACATAATGTTTGCTAGTCAATTAAATCTTTTAGTAAATTTTAAGTACAATAAAAATAAACTTATTAATAAGTTAGTAATTTTAAGACCAAGTCAAAAATTAATGATCATACTTTTTTTTTTGGATTCAATTATACATTTTTAGAAATGATCATTTTGAAAGTTTATACTGTACTTTTGGTTTAACCATGTTATGATCAATTTTTATTGTTTGTTCTTACTTTCTAGTTGATAAGGTATGTGGACAATCCACATAAATCAACTTTTTTTGCTTATATTTCTTTCTGGAGTAGGTGTTTAATTGATCATAATATTTTATTTTTATTTTTTTTATCAAAGTTCAATTTCATTATTAATTTGTCGAGGAAAGACTATGGTTCTCAAATAGTTAGCTCACTGTTTCATTTTCACTAATTTGGAAGATCTTGGAAAGCCTTCAAGGATAAGATTCGACTCAAACGCACTGGCTCTGCTTGGACATCAACAATACATATTCCAACTTCAGATATTCCTATCCAAAATCCTAACAGTAGAAGTTTTTCTCAATTCGGTCGTCGCAACTCAGTCCGAATCCAAACCCACCTCGACGACTCAGACATGTCAACCCAATCCATGACCCGCCAAGTGGACGACCTTGACCCATCGGAGGAGTCCAATGCTCCGGCCACTAGACCACAGTTCACTCGCCGCATCTCCACACGTCTCTCCATTGAATCCCCAGAAAACTCCTCTGGCGGAGGAAATCTCCGGCCGCAACTGTCACGAAGAGATTCCACCAATGTGTCATCAGAGCCGTTTCACCGAGGACGTGTAGTGACTTTTCGAGACAGCTTCGATGAGGATGATCCCGACGATGATGACAACAAGAAACCAGAGACAGGGAGGGCACTTTCAGCAAGGGAGGCAGTGGCAGCCCAGGAAGCGGCAGAAGCTGCTGCAGCAACAGAGGCGGAGACTTCAGAAGGGGCTCCAATGATGATGTCACTAATGGACTTGCTGGAGGAGACTGATAGGGAGATGGGATTGGAAGGATCAAGGTATATTTTGAGTGATGAAAAGGACTTCAACGATGATGAAGAATGTGAAGATGATGAGGATGGAGAAGGTGCCATGGAAGAGACTTGTTGTATTTGCATGGTCAAACATAAGGGTGCTGCTTTTGCTCCTTGTGGCCACAGTTTCTGCAGGATGTGTTCAAGGGAGCTTATGGTGGCCAAGGGAAACTGTCCACTCTGCAACAATTTCATTGTAGAGATTCTCGAGATATTCTGATTTTTTTTTGTTTACATGTTCTGGCCTCTCTTTTTGTTTGAGATGCCCAAATGAAGTTATGAGATAAGGGAAAAAATAACAACGTTCTAATTGGGATGATATACATCATCACTATCGGAACTGCGGGTAATTCAAATAGTTGAACTTGTGATTCCAACAAAACATATAAAAGAACAAGAGCTTAGGTTATGATTCAAATGTTAAAAAACTATTTTGATCAGATTCTAATGATATACCACGGACTTTCATTTAACATTCTGTAAGTAGATTGCTAACAAGTATAAGGTAGGATCAACATTGTAATAAAAGAAAGATTGCATTCCACTCAATTCACTGGAATTTAGCAATTGACACTTTTTCGTCTCTTTCCAGGTATGTGTATATTTACCTATTTAGCTATAATGACATTTTCATCAATGTCAACTAATGTACTATTGATGTTTCTTAAAATGAAGCAACACAATTGCTATACACCCTCTGACGAAAAGGACATATATCAGGTTGTCTTACTATGTAAATTTGATCTCCAACTTCCTTGTAAGAGTCCTGATTGCGATACCAAGTCCACAAAGCCCATGTTTCATTTTTTACCTGCATATTACACATTAAAACACTCTGCCAGATATGAGAAAGTGTTCTTATGCACGTATTGTTAAGTCAATTAAAGGAATGACATTGAGGTTAAATTTCAAAAATGAAAATTAGATTTTGCAACTATTTAAGAGCCACGAATGTCTTTCCATTTTTGAAGGATTGTAATTTTATGGGTCGCATTGGTAAATTTTCCCTTCTTTTATACTGTAGCTAAATAGCCAAACTGTTTTAAATATTTAGAAGTATGTGTTTTCATTCCTTTCCAAACAATGTGCCAGTGCAAATCAAAGTTGTATTTTGTGACAAATCTAAGTGTAGTATAATGTTAAGTTGCTGATGAGCATTATTTCATAGCATCAGAACCTAAAAGGATATATCAGAGCTTTGAACGCTTAACTTTTCACCAGGTAATATGCACTGGGACATACCTTGTGAATCAATTTATTGAATGTAACTTTTCTACTATCATGCTATGTTGTACTGCACAAGCGGTTGGGTACAAAGGGAATAGTACCTCGAAAATTCCATAGCCAAAGCTACTTTCTCTGAAAGCACTGTAATCTGGCTGCCGATCCCAACAAAACTTTCCCGCTGCTGGGCCAAATGTAAAATTTGTTGCACAAAAGCCACCCATATAAGGGTCAGGAGTAGTTGATGGATCAGGACAGTTACCAGGCTCGTCTGCGAATGGTATTGACATTTTCTCTCGGTTACCCCCATCCCCAACAGTAATATATACAGGACCGCACGGATCTAAACTATAATTATAAACCCGATTGGACCTCTCATAAGCATGAACCTGGTGATCAATTTAAGAAAAAATCAAAAAGCACAAGCTTAGTCCAAAATCATATAAATATTTGACTACCAGTGCACATATACTTTGTTGCTAAACTCTTTATAACATGCTTGTAGTGAACATAGGTGAGAAGCATATCAGACAAAATTCATAATCAAAGCCGGTTAAATAAAATAAATGTTCAATCAGCTTCTGAAAAAAGTAAAATGGCCATTAACCATTAGCATAAAACTTTTCTGTTTCCATTTCTTTTTCATGGCTATTATAGTTCATTATCTGCAAGAGAACAAGCTTAAATGGAATGTCAACATTTTATTTATTAGGTTTAGGATAACTCACATGTCCATTGAATACTATATCCACACCATACGAGTATAGCAGCTCTTCCACCTCTATCCGCATACACTCGGCTTCTCTGTAATGAGCTTTATAACTACTATACCATGGTGGATGCCAGGTAGCTACAAGCCAGGGAGTTAGTAATCGATCAACATTAGCAAGATCTCTCTCCAGCCACTTGTATTGTTGAGCTGTCAAGGTAATAAGCCGCTTAGATAACAAGATAGGAAAATGGAAAAAATCATAAAGTCAGCTGCACTCAATTAAGTTTATGGAACAATTTATGAAACAATTTAGACAGTAGAAGCGTCTGAATGTAAATAGAAACCAAAATAGTGACGTGAACATAAAGCAAATTTTAAGCACATTCAACAGCCAATAAACCATTCTTCAAGTACAACTAAAATGTTTGTTTCAGTTTCTACAATAGAATATTCTTTTCCTTTTACACTTGGATTGTAACTTGTAATATCAGTAACAAGAACATATTCTTTTCCTTCTGCAGACCCAAAGAAGATCAAGGATATGAGGAATTGACCTACCCTGGTGGATATAAGGGATTGGTGGGGTTCTTGGGGATAATATTAGTGAAAATTTGTGCAAAATTATGGGAAAATTGCCTGGTCTCTTATACGAAAATTTAGGACAATTTTAAATGGGAAAGGGAAGCTCAAGATGCCTTTGTGCCTCTTAACACAGAAATGGTAAGTGGCAACTCTTTTTATATTGGGAGTTTCAAATTTTTAAAAAATAAATAAAAATGATGTAGATAATTATGAAAAGGGGTAGGGTGAGTATTAATGCAAGAAAAAACTTTATCTAAGGGCCAAAATAAATCAGTGTGTGAGAGAGCGTTGATGGTCACTGAACCTGTTATTAAAAAACAGGGACATTTCAAGGTGCACTATGATCAGAAAACTTTGAAGTTCTCAGCGGATCAAAGAGTTATTTATGTGCGAGGAGCAGTAGAAGTGGATCTCCAAATTGTGGGGATTGATTTCAAGATTCAAAATCAACCTGAGAGAGAGAATAAGGCAGCCGGCAGGCAGCATCCTTGCAAAACAGGACAAGGTGTGTCTCTTGAGGAGGGAGAATAACTAAAAGGTGTATGCAAGGAGAAGCAAGAGGTGACAAGAGAAAATGAAAAGGTTCCGCTATGTAACAAACAACTGAGTTGCAGTAGGGAGAGTAGTGGGTGTGTGATTAAGACCATGAGAATAGAACAACTAAAATGGAATTTGTTAGACAAGGCACTCTCGAATTTCAGATATTTTTTTGTTTGCATTTCCTATCTTAATTCCACAATACAGCTCCTGCTACCCATAAGTTGAGAATAGCCAAACCATCAAATAAAAGAATTTACTTTCTCCATTAAATTTCTTTTCACTCTGGCCTATCTTTGAAACAAAGGATACAGATCATTGCCAATGAAAACAATACTTAAAAGTAATAACCCAAATTAAATCTATGTAAAGCACATAACTGAAAAGTGATTACTGAAAAGGGTTGAACAGGAAAATACCTGTTTTTTCATAATCAATGTAAGCCCCAAGCATAATAAAATGAATGCCCCCAGCATTGAAAGAATAGTAGAATGTGGATGACGATCCACTTTCTTCAGAGGGGAACGCAAACCTGGAACTGTAAGCCACAAATGTCCGGTTTCTAGCCTGTTTTTCAATTTCATGATTTCCTTCTACCACCATTATTGGAACTCTAGACACTAGATTCTGCATAAACCTGGAACCATTAGAAGACGCAATTAAAATAAATAATACCACGGTACTTTTCATCATCCACAAACTAATAGTTAACATGAATATATATTTTCCATGTACCTTCCCCAATAATCCCATCGAGGCTGGTAGGTTTCATGTATAGGAGTTTGTGGAAATGAGCAACTATAACAGTTTGAGCCAGTTCCATTTGTGAGGTACAGATTAGCATAGGTTACATCGCCAATCAATAAGATAAGATCAGGTTCGTTACTAGTCATGTGGCTGATGGTAGTCGTCGTATTATACGTGAGACCAAGATCTCCTACTATTGCAATTCTTCCTGGGTAGCTCTGTGGACCAGAAATTGGCATGGTCCTGAAATGATATATATCACTCATGGCTTGTAATGAGGGATCGCCACATTGATAATAGTATAGTGTGCTTGGTTCCAATCCTACATATACAGCAGAAACTAGTTTAAAAAACTAAAACATGAAACTTTCATAAAATGATAACTAGCCTTATTACGGTGGAATTAGTTGCATGCAGTGTTCCCCCCATCACTAGGCTCATTAATCTAACATCTAATTTTCCTCTGAAGATAAAATAAACTCCAAATCTGCCGTACCAATACAATGACAAGGGTACAGGAGGTTAATTCAAAGTATTAACCTTGGTCGACAATGGAAGACCATACATCAATGTTCAATAGCAACGACTAAAATAATTTTGGTAACATCAGTGTTGTCAATTGCAAATCATGGAAAATAGCGGTTCATTAAAATTCTGCAAAGCAACAGTGTCATAGCGCTGCTGCTAGACAACATTGTGTACTAAATAAAAGTGTATAAAGGAACAATAGCAATTTCTTCAAATTCTGCTACAGTATAACGTCATAGTCGCTTTTTAACAATATAGGATAGTGTATTAATGAAACTGCACACATAATGAAATTTTAACGATTTTCTCGAATAAACACACATGATATACTGAATGCTAGAGCCTAGAGACGGGTGGTACTCATCACAGCAGAGAATGTGGCTTTCTAAATTGAGCGGTGCACTTTAGATAGTTAAGTGTGTGTATATATAAAAACTACGAAATTGTTAAGGTCTTAACATTGATTGAAAAATTAAATGGTGGCAGTACATTTATATAGTGCACCATTCACTTTAGACAAGGAAATTACTAAAATCCTATGTTTCTCAAACCCAAAAATAAACTAGCCAGAAAATCAGAAAACCTAAAACAGAATACAGAAACAGTTATTCGGGTTGCTTTGTTCCATTTAAGTTTTAACTTAACTAGGAAACAAAAAGTAACGTTCACCTGTGAGCTGAACATGATGGATGATTCCAGAAGTGTAATTCTGAAGACCTTCAAAAGGATAAAGCTGGCTGTACACAAGGGATTCACCCTTTGCTTCATTCACTAATTCGAGTCTTGAAGTTCCATATCGAACAACACTAGAGACAGTTTTAGGGTCCAATGGCTTGATGTTGTTACCAATTTGATATTCCCCTAGCATGATCACATCATCAACAAAGCAAAATACATAACACCGTTCCATAAAAATAGAAAACCGTGTTAATTTATGCTCAAATCATCTACTACTGCTACATCCGTCAAAACTAAACAGAGTATGAACTTGCCACATACAGTTAGTACTTATTTTAATCTTTTTCAAGAAAGAAATAGAGGAAATAGAAGATGCACTGACAGTGTAAAATAGTTTTACGTTGTCGTCCAATCAGAAATAAACTATCTTACACTCTCAGTGCATCACTGTTAAAAGCTATCAAATCAAGAGCACAAAAGCATTATCTGCAAGATCAAGAATCACAACATACAGTCCTGAAGGCATCAAAATCATGCTCATACCTGTAATCCATGAGAGCCAAACGGAGTGATGAGTGGTGGAGAGAGAAAGTGAAATCTGCTCCGGCTGGAAGCCGGTGACCTGACGGCGAACACGGGGATCATCGTCGGGTAAGTCTTCGGTGTCGCCGCGCAAGGAAGTGTCGAACGGAACGGTTACGGGAAGAAAGGGACCTTCGAGAGTGTTTGGAATGTGACAGTTACTGAAATCGAAGAATAGAAGAAGAAGATTGAGAAAGAGAACGAAAAGTTGAAATGAAATGAGTGAGTTCATTGTTGGATAATGGAACGTGTGAAGTTAATTTTGTTTGTATACTATTTGAAGGGAAAGTGTAAGCGCGCAAGAGTGAGTGAGTGAAGAAATGGTAATGGCGTGAGTGGACTCTGATGATGTCAATAGTCATACCGGTTTCCGTGGGAACTGCCACGTGCTACTTTCTTTTTTTAATTTTTTTATGGAAAATTTAAAGAATTATAAAAGGAAATATTTGTAAATTATGAATACTACTTTTTATTTTGTTTTTTCTTTCTACTTTTAGCTCTTTAACTAGTGCATCGAAGGCACCGGTTAACAATACCTTTTTTTAATAGGACTTCTATTTAACGCAGGCAATTTTGTCCCAATTGCTTCACGAATTGTCGTCATTCAATCAAAACTTGTTTTGGCTGACAATAAAGGAGCCATGGGAGTAAGTTTTGGTCAAACTTGGAATTGAGTAGCGTTATAGTTTCATTTGGGAGACTGCTAGGTTGTTTTTTGTAGCGTTATATTCATTGAGTAGACAACTGAACATTCATTGTGGTTCTGTCCGATTCGAGAGATTAATCTTTACAGTTACGTTTAAAGATACCCGATTCACACCGAAAAAGTTGTGTTTTACTTAACATTGCCTATTATCATTTTTTTTTACTATTATGTTGAAGTTGTTCCCTGGGTTTCTATTATGTTTTTTTTTATTATGCTTAAGTTATTTACTATTTTCTGGGTTAGTGTAGAAAACAATATAAACTGCACAAAGCTAATCTTTAATCCTGCATGTGAGGAATGTGCAATCTTTAAAATAAGGAAGTCTTAAAGGTAAATTATAAACAATACATGATAACAAGTGATAAACATTGAATCACCTAATCCTTCAAATCTGACTCAGTTGAATCTCAAGACCAGACTTGAACTGGCACGAGAATTTCTGGAACTGAAGACAAGTATTGTTGCGGATCTAAAAGATTTGCTAACATGTAAAATTATTTCTACAATTATATTACAAGGTTATTTGTAACAAGTGACTTAAGTGGTGCACTTTGAAAGATTAATTTAACAGTTAGATCATAAAGTTCCAAACCATCCACACTAAATCTACTCCCTCCCCTTCCCCGGTCTCCCACTGCCCTCCGATTAACAACAAGTTCCCGGTAGCCTTCATTCTCGCCATCATTCCTAGGCATGGCAACGAAACCCGTGTCCATGGGTACCTGCCCAAACCAACCCCAATTTGACTGGGTTTGGGTTTTCCCCGATTTCATAATGCGGGTACGGGACGGGTAACAGGGATATATGTACCTACCCCGAACCCATACCCAAACCCTACCTGAATGTAGAAAGGTCATGTTTTTGTTTTTGTTGAGGGGGTTGATAATGATATGTCATGTTATTTGGTTTGATAACTATCATGATATAAGAACTTTCATTGATGGTTAAAGGAGCAACCAAATTATTCGATAAGAAAATGTTAAAATGAGCGCAAATTAGTGGATAATGTATTACAATATTACAATTGAAGTTTAAAAAACTCTTTTTTTAATAAAAAAATTGATTCACTGCGGGGACGGGGATGAGGCTGGAATACCCGAACCCATTGGGAACGGGGATGAGATTCAATTTCTCATCCCCGTTGGGTATCCATGCCTAATCATTCCCTCTCCATTGTATGCAACCCCGAGAAGTTCTTAATATACCACTCAAGGAACCATCATTTCACTCTTTCGATGACCAGCGACAAGCGCTCACCAGCAACAATGACCGTTGAATTGTACAAGACTAATTAAATCATTAATGCTAGGAGTCAAAGGTTCATTGATTTGGTACAAGATTCAAAATTAGGGTTTCTAGAGTGCACGTCGGTGTTTAGGACTCCTAAGTGCAATTTGGATGAACTTTGAGGAAAAATTAAATTTCAATGGACAAAAACTTAATCTTGGGGAAAAATTTGGAAACCCCGGGTTGTGAATCAATTGGAGACTGTAATAAGTGCTGCTGGGGATGGACAGTTTAAGATAAAGGAAAAACTATGACTACATGAAAAATTGATAGGATATTTCAAACATAATGGAAAGAAGCCCCATTTCAAAGTTGAAAACAAGGTCGTTTAAAAATCTAATATTAACTGTCTTTTATTCTATAATAATTTATAAAATAAGCACATGTTCTCCTTGAATATTCTAGTCTATTTTTAAAAGCATATGCACTGCAAGTTACAATTTGACAACATAGGTTGAAAAGTACTGATTTTCTAATTTTAATCATAAACAGAAGTCATTATAAGAACTACAATAATTTTCCTTTGTGCACATTCATTCATTTTTTTCCCTGAACAATAACTTCTATTCGATACGAGGCACAACTGACAAAATGAAAAAGGAACCTAAAACAAATAGTTATAGTTACACATAACATATATGCAGGCAGGGATTATGCAATTTCTGTATCAAATGCACATCCATGAAACCAAGCTACAAATGTAGGGCATGATAAAACTAAACTCAGATTGACTCAGTAACAAGAACTAAGAACAAACTTGGGCTTACGCCCCCGCTGTATATCAAAAAATAAAACCAAGAGCAACTTCATGAACCTGTCATTTCAAAAGCTAAAGTATTGGTTGACTTTAAATTTATGTCAACAAAATGTAGCATTTAAACTGCGTCGATTATATAGCAGCAATAGAGCAGCTTCAACAAAAATGGCCTGGGAACACCAAATAGTTCCGTTGGCAGTGAAAACAATCTTAAACAAAATAGCCTGAAGTATCTAATATCTGGTAGTTCACAGAAAATAAAGTCAACCCCATAAGTAAATGGGGAAAGACAAAAGTTAGTGCTAAACCACCTAACTAGCCTCTAGTTCTCATAATTGTGATGCTACCTTTTCCACCTTCGGTGAGTATTTTTGTCTTCCCAACTACAGGCTTGCCAGAAAAGGCCGATTTCGGGTAAACTATAGGATCTTCCTTGATTTCCTTTGATTTTGAAGGAGGTGGAGACTGAATGCGCTTATTTATTTCCTTCAGAGTGACATCTCCACGGTCACCACAGGGTTTAATGAAGGCAAATGGATAGGCCACAGAAGAAGATAACCCTGTTGGTGTTTTCATAATAGATTTTCGACCTACACATGTAAATGCGAGTCAGAGATTTCATGCCATTAATTGCTATCTACTAAAACTTCTGGCATAAGGAACTTTAGCATTTTATTACACTAATTAATTGATTAAAGACCCCAGCTTTAGGAACAAAAGCACCAGTTTAGTAAAAGTATGCAAACAATAGAATTCAGTTTTATGATCATGTCATGTCTACGGAGGATCTTTCAATCATAAGAAATTATGTAGACATCTTGTTCTAAAACAAGAAAAAAATACGATATAACTAAGCCTTTTCTCACTATAGAATACCTAGTTTCCTGTCAAGTATTATTCAAGTAAAAAAAAGACCATATACTATAAATCTCTTTTACAAGTTTGACAAGTTTGACGTATACATATCTGTCTCCCTCTAGCTCAAACTTTTAGGCTACTTTCCATCGAGTCAAACCTCCTTATCCATGCCTCCACGAAGACAAATATGACTTGTTTTAATTCTTTTTTTTTTGACCAAATGACTTGTTTTAATTCTAGTTAAGTGGAATTGGAAGATATGTGTTTGGAGGCTTGTCTCCACTTTATTCAATATTAAGTGGAAGAAAAAAAACGACAGAAGGATAAAAAATGTCAAACCTTTGAAGACAATTTTTCTAGGAGTTGAAGAGATTTGAAGTTGAGCCACATTTTGTTCAAATGGTGGTGTTAAATTGCAGATCTCTACAGTAGCAAATGATGTTTTCAATTAAGTTCAACGTACAGAGGTAAAAATTATGAAGGAAAAAAAAACGGAAACAAACATAAGACAACAGTGGACAGCAGACAATGTCTCATACCAGTAGCATCAATATGAACATCATCTGCGGCAGAAAAGTTCCTGAAAGAGCATAATTATAAGATTATTTTATATAAATATATATATGCCACAATTGTATTTGCTGTGGTTTTTAGAATCATACGGATTATCGGGATATAATTGCTGGATTTCAGTATCCTTCAAGCAATCTGCGAGCCACTTTTCAGCTGACTCAAGGTCCTCGTAGTTGGAAGACGAAGCATTTTCTAATGCATATTCCATTGGGCAAAGAATAGAAATAAGCATCCAAATAATTTATCAAAAGTCACTAAAAAAATCAAAGCTAAATCTTGCATGAGGAAAACCTGAATCCTCAGACAACCATTGCGAAACTTCCGGGAAAATATCCTCGTTGGAGTAGTCCGTCCCCTATATGCATAATGAAACAGTCATACATTCACACAAAAGCACAGTTCTAGTACAATTTTTAACTCTAAACATTTTACAATAAAATCAGTATAGTACTACTACTCACACTTGACACACAAATGTTAAAAGGAATTTGTATTATCGTTATATAAGTGGTAGTGCGACCATCTACAAATCATGAAAATTTGAAGGAACCATAAAAGAGTCACCACTATGGATCAACTTGAAACAGAAGGATGCTTCACATTATTTGTAGGACTTTAGGTATCATGTAAAATAAAAAATAGATCACAAATAATTACTACGAAAGATGGGATACAGACTAGCACAGATTTGAAAATAACACCTCATTATCATTACAAATGTTTAAGTGAAACAGGACTCTATGTCAAGCCTGTTCTGAATTACAGTTACCAAAAATTTGCAGTGAAGAGCTTTGAAAAAGTTCTATTTCATAGATGAACCAATACAATACAAGACATTAACACAAACCACTAAAGCTGAACCAATCATTTCATTTAAGAAAATTATGAAATCTAATATAAAAAATAGAAATCTAACAGGAAAAACTAAAAGATAGACAAAATATGGTTACCTCGACATCACATGATTTATTCTTTCCATATACATCAACATAATGATAAAATCAATGTAGAATTTATTAAAGAAAAATATACACTTTGCATGAGAAATGACTTCTCTAGACCACGCCATATCAGGAGATATATCATGAGAAATATACACTTTGGCACCCTACGTATGTTATCCAATCTTCAGATGTTCAAAGAGTAGAGAACGAATTTAAAATCACAGTTGCAAGCAGCAAGCAAAATCAATCAACCCACAGTAAGTATACTCTACTATGGGTGTGAAAAGTAACTATCTATGAAAGCTACTAACACTGACATTTAATTGCAGATATGCTGAAGACATCTGTTCATCCGAAAGGGAATGATTCCTATTCTGATTGTTGAACTGTAGCATCCGCCGTCTCTTGGCTTGCGAAGAAGTCTCTGAGCATTCTTCCTGATCCTTTTGTATATCATTTGATTCTGAAATGCACTTGTTTAAATTAAAAGGATGGCATTGTATCCACAAATAATAATCATATATTCAGGTGGTACATGTCAATAATTAGATAAGGTTAAGAAAATTGCCTTTCAGAGAGGACTTACCACTGCCATTGACACTGTATGGAAAATCCATGCAAGCCTTCACAGGGGTTGTTTCATCATCGAGCTCGATAGAAAGGTCTTCAATTCCGGGAACTTCGTCCCACAGCTCTTGTGAAATGTCTAATCAAACAACTAGGTTTTCTTAAACATCATTTATTTACACTAAACTTACAATCATAATTATTAGAACTTACCAAAATTTGATGTCTTCTGGAGACAATAACCTTCCTCCCTATGCCAATTCCAAGGAGCCCTAACAATGACACATTCAGAAATTTACGTTATGTCGAAAATACTCAAATTATATAGGGAGTGACTCAGGTTAGAATACATACTAGTTATGAGAAACAAGAAAACTTAATTTTAACCTTCAAATTAAAATCAATCACTTAGATTACATTTTTATTTAAGAAAACGCATGTAAATTCAACTTCTTCGTCCCCCTCTGTGGTGTATTCTTCTTTTCCACCGCCACGATATCGCCATCATAAAATAGGCTATTCCTAAAAGTCTGTCCTAAATGTGCCTTTCTGCGAGGCTGGAACCCAATCCATTAAGTAACAAAATCCAAATTTTCTGTGGGGAATTAGAAATAGTTCTCAAATGTCAAATGTTGTCTGTATCTTTGCTACGTGTTGTCTTCTTCCATCAAAAGCAAAACTCAATACGCCCTAAGTAGCTGGTGTTAACAACACCACCTGACCGACTATAGTCCATTATAACAAACCAAATGAAGTATTTATTGGGAAAATTTAAAATCACACTAAAAGCCATATGTATCTGTCTCGATTAGGTGGAATTTGGCAATATACAGGAAGTCAAATTGGGTCGATTATGTGGCTAATTCACATAGACACCTTTCATTGTCGACTAACCCATCCCAAGACTTCGATTTCAACTTAGGGTTTTCAACAATCGCCTTCATACGCTCCTCTGCGTTGCAACGTGTGCGAGGAAGAGCAGCACACAGGCAGTGTAGATAGGTGAAACAATTTAAGTTCCAGTCGTGCACCTCTTTTTAATTAAAATTATAACCACGACCGTTAATTTTATCCAACGGTGATAATTAAAAGTTCTCGTTTCTCATAATAGTCGGGGATCTGGATCCTCTCCCGATCCCTAACATTAATCGAAAAGGAAAAACGTATCATGGAAAAGCGAAAAACGCATAAAAATTGGAGCTATAAACCAATGTGGATAAATCAAAAAGGTAACATGAACTAAATCCCTAATCAAGATTGTAAAACACACCTTAATCAGAAAAATACACAGCAAATTTTACATTAGTATGCATCTTAGTTGCAGTGAATAAAAAAAAATGTTCACAAAAAAACGTCCAACACAATCATAGTCCTGTCTCTATCAACATAAATTGAACAATCTAAATTGCAAAATGAAAGCCACAAACAGTAAAAAAAATATCAAACCGATCAGAACCGTTCCAAACATTAGTCGTTAATATTTCAAAGCAAAATACAAAATAAAAATAAAAAACATGAGTACGATGAAGATCAACGACCGCATATATATATAAATGATTAAACAAATTGACTAAAAAAATTAGTTGGAACCAAAATCAAATCAAAATGATGGGAACAGAGAAAAAACATAACGGAAAGACAAAATCCCCGTAAAGAGTGTGTTGTGTGTTTGAAAAATGGAAGACCCAAATAATAATAATAAAAATAAAAGAGAGAGAGAGAGAGAAAAGGGCGAAGAAAAATACTTGTCTTTGTTATTGTTATTGTTGTAATCCATTTATGTGGCAACACAGCATCAACGAAAGAAGCGTTACAGAATATTGAAAATGAGAAATAATAATAACCGTTACAGAGAAAGTCCAGTATGTTACTGCCGCGACTGCATGAATTCTGCAAATGAGACACCAAAAGGAAGAAACCACCTTGTACCTCTATGTTTTTTTATATAGTCATTTTTCTTTGTTTTCTTATTATTATTTTTTTCACACTCTTTGTTTTATAGTATTATCATGATATTTTGTCTCCCGGTGAGTTTGACTCAATTGGTAACCACAATACATAATATAATATATATAAGATCCGACGTTCAAACCTCGGCCTCCACCAAAATAAATAATATTATTGTCTTTTTTTTTTTGTGTTTCTTTTGTCAAGTAGCCTAGAATTTACTTTTTTCAAGGTGAATAAGTGGGGTGGGTGTCCGGGGTTCGAACCTCATCCCTACATATAACAATGTATGTCCCTGTCAACAGAACTAAACTCCCGAGGACGGTGTTATATTGTTGTATCATTTGTTAAAAAAATATTGTTTTTTACAACCATATGTATGATAACTTATGAAAGAGTCATAAATTTATAAATAAAATCAAATATTTATCTAGAAACTAAACAGAGAGAAAAGTAAAAACATAAAATAAAATAACTATAAAAAAGAAAGCAGTCACAAAATTTGTAATAATATAATTTTACACATACTATTTCTCTATATTTTATTGTAATTTGGCTCAACTAAACTAGACATTTCTTTTAATTTTTACACAGTTTTTTTAAAGGTTTTAAGTTTTATTCGGCTCACTCCATCTAAAGTGAGTAGCTCACTCACTCTATGTAAGAAAACAATTCACTTTATAGTGGATATTATATGTATATGAATTTGTTATAATAATAACATCTGATTTTTTTAATTTACATTTTACTCACTTTAAAATATTTGTATATCTAATTTAAAATGCAAGGAGTATAAGGATTTCTTTGAGCAGGTTAATCATCAACTGTTGGAGAATGATTTTATGCAATCAATCGAGTAAGTAAAGTCATTGTTCCAGAATCAGACTCAATCCTTTCAAGATTTAATTCTTTACACTCTTAGGGTAACGGGTGCACTGGGGCATTGGTTAACCACACTAAAAAAGAAACTATATAGTAGTTAATGCATTGAAATTGTGTAATTAATTTATAAAATATTAAAAATAGTTTTTTTTTATGGTAATAATTTCCTTTTTTGGTATGTTTAACCAGTGCCCGGAGGCACCGGTTACATGACCCTTATGAAATCAATCATAATTGTCATATTATTAAAAATAGTTAATTGACATGAAAGTAATTAATTGGGGTGATAAGAGAGTCAAAGTTTTTTTTTTTGGAGTCAAAGATTTAATCTTCACTCTCAATAAAAAAATAACAATCCTAGCAGTTTTATTTTTATTTTTATTTTTTTAAGAATATACTAGCAGTTTTATTGGTATGTATACTTTTGATTGAGATTTATAAATATTGTAGTAATTTATTGATAATTATTCATTTTGATTGAGATATGGTTACATATTTTTGTTATGTTCTTTCAAAAAAGAAATATTTTTGTTATGTTCTTACGCATATGAATAATTGTGATTTATTGATAAATTTATAATTTTCTCACTAATAATATACTTTAATACATATTATCATCCAACAAGACAAAATTTAATACATGTTATGTTATGTAGTTTTTTCTATTAGAATTTGATGACAATATTCACATAATATAAAAAACTTTTTACTGTAAACTTTTTTGTCTAAAATATCATCCCATTAAAAGTCAAAGATTATCTCTTTGAGATATAAATACTTTTTTAAAAGATAAAATAATACCTATTTAAACATTTGATGTTTATATTCATTCATTGTTGAATTGATAGGGGTTTGATATGCTAAAAAATAAAGGATATTATAGGACAATTTCAATTGTATAGTGATTGATTTGCAAAACTATTTCATGGACAAGACAAACTGAATGTAATTGATATGACAAAAACTGAAATCATTGTCACTCATTAAATCAAAACACAACTTTTTGTCCTACGTACGAGTTGTCTAAATATCAAAATAGTTTTTGTCCACAAAAAATTGTATAAAAACCAAATTTTTTTTCCAAGTAGTTTGGTGACTAGAGCTCACACATTTTTGTCCAGTGTTCGAACCCAAACCTTTGCATATATTATTTAATACCATAAATTATTGTCATGTGTTATTCTGCCGAGTTTTGTGTTGTTTTGTCTTGTGTTATTTTATCAAGAACTCAGATCAAATGCACCTAAAGTTTACACATTCGTTTAATGTTAAATTTTCTAATCAAATTTTCTCCATACACAATAGAAATATAGATCAAATCTCTAACCACTTGTTTAAACGATTCAAATCTCTTATCATTTGAACTAATTTATTGTTAGTGAAATTTTTTTTTCTTCATATACACATACCACTTGACCTAAACGGTTCAAATCTCTTGTCACTTGAACTAATTTATTGTTAGTGAATTTTTTTTTCTTCATATACATATTAATTAGGTATCAAACCATCTCAAAAACAAATTGATTAGAGATATTAAACATTCAACCATGTGCTTAATATCACACCATATTAGTGACATTTGAATTCTCAAAAATGAATCATTAGTAATATGTATAGATAAATATAATTATAAATAAATGTAAATGTAACTCTAAATGTTAAGTGTGTTTGAAAGAAAAATATGTCTTGTATTCAAGAGGTTTTGAGTTTGAACTAACTAGTGCCTTTAAAACAAGTTAAATATAAATACATTTGTAAAAAAAAAAAATTGGTTATTCTTTGAGACTGAATATTGTAACTGCCTTGAACAAAGGCGCCAATCTATCACCATAAAGTTTTATTATAAAAAAAAATTAAAATTAATCTACAAGGGTAAATAAAACGAGATATTTTTGTCATTGTGAACTTAGCTCAGTTGATATAGAAGTTGCATAATTTATGTTTGTACTGATGTTTGAACTTCCGGATACTCCACTGCTTCCTCTTAAGAGGTGAATTACTAACTATTAAACTAATTGCCCAATAAAAAAACCGGAGTATTTTTATTTTATTTTTATGATAGTCTCCCAAGGTCTAGTTAATTTATGTGTTTTTATGTATAAGTTAGAGTTTGAATGATAGACATTTCATTTATTCATTTTAAAAGATGGATTTTTTTTTTGAGAAAAAAGATGGATTTTTATACATTACGTGCTCAAGTATTTTTTTATTTATTTCTTTCAGAAAAAAAGTATTTTTGATTTATTTTTATGGTTTTATGTATTTTTCTTTTTGTTGACAAAAGCCTATTTATATGGAGACACACTATACACGTGTAAATTAAATAATAAAAAATCATGAATGAAAGAAGAGAAGGTGGAGAAGATAAGTCGCTCGATGAGAAGATGACAGCACAAGATACGACATAGCACGCTTTATTAACGGGGACCCATCTTACTCTACCATTTAAACATATATGAAACCTGCTATTCACACATATGCAAAAGCTGAAACACACATGTAAATGACTGAAATACCCCTTCGGTAGTTAATTGCCGCAAGTTAACTGGCTGCAGTTAACTACCACGGAACTTCGGTAGTTAACTGCCGCGGAATGATTCTGGTGTTTTTCTGCTATCTTCTTCCCCTACATCCCCTAAACTTGCTTACGTATGAGTTAATTTGAGCTTATAGAAAGCTTGTTTTCTAAGTGGGTTTTTCCGCGACAGTTATTCTCACTCCGCTGCACTGTTTTAGAATTATTCAAAACTGAGAACTAGAATTGTTGTTGTTATTCTATGAATTTGTAGTTTCTGTTCTTCAAAAATGCTCCTTGCACTTTGTTATTATCAATCATTATTTTTAAAAATTAAACTTTCATTATTACTTCGATTCTGGTTCACATTCTTATGGAAGCAATTTCAATTTTGAAATTATTGTAATCATGTTCTCACAATTCAATAATTATATTCTGCAAATTTTTATCAATTTGAAGGATTATAAGTTTCAGGAATCTCCAATTTTGCATGAATTAAGCTCGCACCGTTAACAACCGCAGCGTATCAAACTGATAAAAACACACCAGTAACTAGTATTGTAAACAGGGGAAGAAGATAGCAGAAAACACCCGTATCGTTCCGCGGCAGTTAACTACCAAAAGGGTATTTCAGTCATTTATATGTGTGTTTCAGCTTTTGTATACGTGTGAACTGCAATTTTCAACCTAAATTCCCTGAAATTCGGGTTGGCATGTCCATTCCCAGTTTTCCACTGCTATTATACACATTTTTTGTGTGATAAAATTTAAAGCTATATAGTATTTTTTATTTTATCAATAAATATATAAATTGGTTTTTATGTTTTTATTCAAGAAAAAATTGTGTTCATTCATTCATATCAACGATTCATCCAGAAGTCCTAGTTCAACTGCTGAAATTATTAGGCTGGATGCCATGATTGGGGTTTGAACCCCAGTACCTCCACTTGTGTGTGCGAGTTTATAATGGCTTTGCCATTTCGTCTATCTACAAAAAAAAAAGTACAATCTGATTTGGCACGATTTGGCTAAAATTTTCATTTTAATTCAAGTATTATGCTTTGGTTTTTTCATTTTTTTTAGTTTTTCATAATTTTATTTTGTGATATTTGTAGTTATTTTAAAAGTTTGTAGATTTTGTTGTGACCAATTTGGACGTGAATACCATAAACTTTTCTTTATTTTTTACTCCTTTTTGCATCTTTGTTGACGACAAATAGGGGAAAGTTCCATTCTAGAGCACGATAGTACATATATTTGGGCCACATAGATGGATTCGAAGCTACACATAATTTTTTTTTTGAATAAAGAAGCCACAGATAATTATTCTTGACATTTTCCAAGTAGTAGTACCATTCTTTTTTGACCTTTCGAGAAAATCACCATGTTATCATTTCTGACCAACTAGATCACAATATATTTGTCTCCTCTCAAACTAGAACACCTATAAGAACCAAACATCTTCCCAATTACTTTAGGGTCTACATCATTATAACATTCTACAATGTATACAGAATGCCACCCAAGTTGCTGTAAAAGAGGAAACAAAGGCTATTTTTCATGTAACGGAGACTTTTGGCTCGGGGAGATATCTTGGCCTAGCATCTATAGTAGGACGGAGAAAGAAGGTGTTATTTGGCTATTTGAAAGATATAGTTTGGAGTATGGAGAATAATACAACAATGGTCCGGAAAACATCTTTTAAACAAACTTTCAGTATGTCAAGGCTGCTAATTATCATTTTATCAGTTTATATTGTCTTACAGCTGATGACACTAAAAAAATTAGAAGATAAAAGCACGCTTTTATATTGAAGACCTTAGCCCTTTGGAATTCTTCCCCAAGACTGAGGTAGTGAGGTTGCTATGTCTAAGGAAGTTATCATCATACATTCTAGAAGGAAGCATACGTTTGTACCAAAAAAAAAAATGAAAGAAGGAAGCATACGAAATGAAGTTTAATTAATCTTTGGAAAATACTAATAAATGCTCTTAGAGTATTAGTTTAGAAGTTTAAAATAGAGATTTTATCATGGAAATTGTGCTTTCAAGACATTAAAACAACAAAAAACAATATTTTTTATATAAAATTTATCAATTGTTTTTATTTTTGAATTCTAAACAAGCATAACCCTTAATCTTTTAGTGAACAATCTGAAGCCGGTCAATATGAATTTGTTGAAAGATGACGTCGTTTGATTTATGTAACGGAAAAAACTTAGGTACATTTTGTTTGGTTCTTAACAAAATTCACCATAATTTCCTTAAATCCAATTTTTTTTCAAAGTTTGTTATACGAAGAAAAAAAATTGTATTTTTAGATAAGAACCATACGAAAAACACCTTAAAAATGGTACTAAGTTTTGTCCTTATGTAACTGATCTCACTTAATGAGATAATGTTTAGTTGTTGTTGATGTCGCTATAAGGGCATCTCCATAATATAAGTTATCAAGTTCATTTGCATCCAAAAAGCTAGACATTGTTTAATTTTTTTTTCTTTCTAATTGTTTATCTTAATGACTTTCAATACGGAGGAAAGGTGAATTAGTTTGATTTATTACCTCCAAGTATGAATTAAGCTAGTAGATGAAGCAAATATTCTGGGTAACAATCAAAGGCTGCCTAATCTGAATTTTTTTCAAAGGTTATGGTGTGCCATACAGTGATCCATAGATTTAAAGACCAATTGATTGTCTTAAACATAAAAACCAGACTATTTTTTAACAAAATATTCCGATGAGATTCGAACACCGTCTTTTGAAATTATGAAATTTGTAACGAAATATTTCTGATGAGATTCGAACACTGTCTCTTGAAATTACGAAATTTGTTATTTACCTTTAACAAGCTCATCCAATTTGTCTACAACCCAATCTTTTCTGAATTCTCACCATGAGACTGCTACTCAAATTTATTCCTGGTCGAAAATAAGTGACACTCGTGCTTCCTCTTATTATTTTAGAAAATATCAATAACCATAAAAGTGCATGGTTATAATTTCATAGTTCATTCCAACATACCATTATTAGAAAATGTCAATAAACATTGATAATTCATTAATTTCAATTTCATTAATTTGACACATGTAGAGTCTGCTTAACACGGAAAGCATGACTTTTTATTTATATAGATATAGATTATGGTCAGCTCCATGAGAATCAAAAGCTTGTTCACATGTTGAATTCACAACTTGAAGGGCTCCAAGAAAGAGTTTCCATCTAGGCCTTTTGCATAATAATGTGCAAAGAAATCTTTTATGGTAATGTCTTTGTAGATTGGAGGGTTTTCTTCTGAAAGGAGTTCCTTAATAGGACCATAAACCTTTGATGTACCTTCAATTGGTTCATGAGAATTCACAAAGAAGCTTGCTACCGAAATTCTTGGGCCAATATTCTGTGATAAGACTCGGTGATGAACACTTACAAACCTGTCATTTGAGATAAGCTGCAACAATATAAAAGAAAATGATAAATTATTCTCACAAACTTTCATTGAAGAAGAAATCAATGATTTTTTATTTTATTATGATTTCTAGCCCATAATTGTAGTTCACTATAATTAAATATTGATAGTAATATACTAATTTGCAATGGTACTGTGAAAATACAAATGAAATGAAAATTGATCGGTTATATTTTTTTTAAAGGTCTTGTTAACAAGTGTCTTAGTTAAGGATTAAAAAAGGAAACAATTGATAACTTTCATGTAGAAAAAATTGTTCTTTGATGTTTCAATGTGTTGAATTCCCAAAATAAATTTTTTATTTTAATCTTCTTATGAATTAAATGAGACATGTGTTTAGCATGTTGTGATAAAACTAGCTGGTATGAGGATTTTTTTTTCCTACGTATGAATAAAAGATTGACGGAGACACTATTCATGTGACACAATGTGAAAAGGCAAAGTGTGTTTTATTAATAGTATGATGATATGATTGAAATAACATATATATGGGAAGGGAATGTGGCCGTCTTGAGGACAATTATAATTCTGAATGAAAATAGCAAGAAAACGGACTATCCAAAAGACAGAGGGAGTAATATTTACCTGTAGAAGATCTCCAACGTTTACCACAAGAGCTTCATGTATAGGAGGAACATTGAACCATCTATCCTCATGAAGAACTTGAAGACCACCAAGTTGATCTTGTAGAAGTAATGTTATGAAGCTACTATCAGTATGTTTGGCGGTGCCCATAGTTAATTCAGGCTCAGGACATGGTGGATAGTAATGACCTTGAATAAAGAGTCCTTCACAACAATTCAACTCTTTGAGGTAATCACGATCAAGTCCTAGTGCCTCCGACAATAACTCAAAGATTATGAAACCCAAATCCCTTATTTTTTGGGAATATTTTATCACACTATCTCTGCACACATGTAAGAAACCCAAATCCCTTATCTTTTGGAATATTTTATCACACCATCCCTTTTGGGAATATTTCAAGTGTAATGCTATATAAAGCGAAAACTATTATCGCAAATGTCTTGCGAATTAAACATGCACCGATGAAAATTTGTTATTTGCGTAATATAAGGAGGAGTGGTGGAAAACACAACAAGTGACTAATTGACCATATCAGAATCCCTCGAAAAAAAAAGTGACTAATTGACCATGCAATCAATAAATGCCACCTGTGTCACATATATGGATGTTCAAATAACACAACTCTTTCCTAAATCAACCTCTAAAACTACAAGGAAAACTCATTATAAATTGATGGGCAAGAACATAATTAGGACTTAATTAGTTAATTACCTGCATATGGATGGTAGTTCATTTGGTTTGATTGGACGAGGAGCAACAGAAAAACCAAGTGTATCTCTCCAATTAACAGCTTGGCCACTAAACAAGGTTCCATTGGAGAAATACATAACTTTTTTCTTTAAATCACGAGTGTAAAACTCTTTTCTTACATCACCATCTTGTTCATGAAAACTACGGATTCCATGAATCATTTCATCCAAGACATCAATGGGAATATCATGATTAATTACCTGAAAAAATCCCCACACATGACATGCACTTTGAATTTGGTCAATTACCTCTACACGCCGAGCTTGATTGATGTGTATATCTTTGAAATCTATGATGGGAATACTCAACTTAGAATCACTAGTTGAGTTTTCACCCATGTCCAACTTGCCAGTATGAAAAATGCGTGGGATCTTTGACACCCCAGACTCCACCAAACCTTTGACACCCGCTTTTGAATCATCAAAAGCTTTCACTTCAGTTTTTCTATCATAAGTGGAATTGGTGGGTTCCTCTAATTGATTTGTGTTTTTTACCACCATATTGAGAGGGAAACAAACAAACACCTGAGTAGCACTGTCTTCTGCCTTTAACGTAAAATCTGGAATCGAACTAAAGAGAACTGGACATGGCAGAACATTAAAATAGAATGGGTAGAGAAGATCAATCCAAGTCAACGAGGTGTAAAAAATCACACAACAAAAAAAACAAGTGAGATTGTTTTGTCTTTTCTGCACACAACCTTTTTGCACGCAACCAATAATCCAATATGACCAAGTGGGCAACTTTGGATGTGGAATATAAACATAATGGAGGACCCCAATTCATTTTAGACATAATAATAACGTGAAAGTTTAATCTAAAGTGTTGTTTTATTTGAACAATCATTTCACGTGTTTATTATGTCTAAAATGACCAAATGATTGATGTATGAAGGAGTAAGTTAGCAAGTCTATTCCCACTTGTGTTTTACTAAAAAACCAATTCCACTAGTTCAAGTTGTTTTTAAATACAAGGATAAATTTGTAAATTACATTTTGTTTTATTTTATTAAACAAAAAAACCTATACTAGCATTAAACTAAACCAACATTAAACTTACCTTAACTGAAATTTTAAGTTGAATTTCTCCAACCCTTTCTGATCCTATCAAAGCATAAGAATCAACAAACACAGGACATTGGAGTTAGAAGAACCAACAGTAAACTACCTTATTAGTATTCAAGTAAACTTACTTATTTGGTGAATGAGTAAGCACTACTTCAACTTTTTGTCTTTTGTTTGGACAATTTCATGAGTCATGATCAGTTCCACCACAATTCGAAACATGACAATGGAGAGTCTTCTTGCTAGCTTCAACTCCTCTTTTTGCCCTTGATCCTTTCGGTCGACCTTTTGCTTTTGAAACAATTGGATTTCCAACATCATAATCATCATTATTTGGAACATTAAGTTCCAAATCAGTTAAATCTTTATGACTTTTGGGCATTCCTTTTATCTCTTGGATGAGTTTCTCCAACCCTCTAGTAGCAACTTGTTTCCGTTCTTTTGTTTTTTCAGATTCATATTCAAGACATTGAACCAGAGACCGGAACTCAATAGAAGAGCCATCGTTGCAGTTTGCCATGTGATTAGATTTTGGGATCAATGAACTTTCACGTCTCCATCGGAAGGGAAGATATCGTGAAGGTACATGAAAGTAGTTTTTCATCAGTAGCACTCTAATGGCATGCCTGCACAATATTCCAGAAAACTCAAATTCTTTACAAGAACAACAAATTGATTCTGGTTCTTCTATCAAAGTTACAAGACGACCTCCTTCATCTTTAGTGTGATGCTTCACTATATAAGACCCATTGTTTGTTTCAATTGCTGCATATTTTGCAGATAACTCGATCTCAACTTGAATCAACTCAAAAGCATAAGGTGTGAGAATCGATGCAAAATGTTCCTCAATAGGAAAACTTGTTCTAAGTTAAGGATTATGATTATGATATTTTTGACGCATTCTAGCTTCCTCTCCAGCTTGATTTCTTATTTGAACAGCAACACCAACCTACACAACAGTATTTTAATTGTGACTTCACTATAATGTAATAGATAATGACAAAATTGTACATATGACAAGTAACTCAAGTTCATACTTTATCGATAAAATCTGTCAAACTCGTATTCGCATCCAGGAAATGTTTTATATAAGAATTTATAGATTCTGAACGTCCGGTTGTTGTCATCCCAGCAAAAAAGAAGTCCTTCAAATAAGCTAGGGCCCAACATTGGCGAAGAGAATAGAGCAAATAAGTATGTTTATCCTTACTTAGACCAAATTGTTGAACCATTGATTTCCATTCTCGTTCAAACTCATCTGTACAATCTAAATGATACACCTTATAAAACTCATGTTTAAAGTCATCATATCTTGCACCTAATGGAAAAGAAAACCAACTTGACAACTTTGCCACAATATGCCATATGCAAAATGCATGCTTTGTATTAGGCAACTCCATAACAATGGCTTCTTTAAGTGCGGGATCTTGATCTGTAAGGATGGTTTGTGGACACTTTCCTTTGACAAAAGCTAAAAACTTCTGGAAAAAAAAAATTGAAACAATAAACTATAAGAAATGTACTTTCAACTGTAGGAATTAAATAACGAATTTAGTTTAAATAGATATTTACCCTTAAAGCCCATGTAAACAAAGGAATCTTCTCAATTCGTAATAAAACACAACAAAAAAAAAAAGGAATTTCCATGATTATCAATGCCAACCCATATTCCAAGTGGCATATCATAACGATTTATCCGGTATCAAATAAAACAACATCCCCAAAAGCTTCATAAGCACGGATTGAATCATTAATATGCTCCAATTTCTTATTTTCATCTAATGTAAAATCATATTGGAAGGCATCATCAGAATCTTTTAGACTTTTGCATACCACTTTGGCCTTGAAGGAAGTTCCTAATATCTTTCTCTAAAAAGGGTAGACGACTACCGGCAACCATTCCTTTGTGACTCTTGAAAGACCAAAGAATTCATGATATCATCATTTTCTAATATCGAAGCATAATCTTTAAGAAGCCCTGATGCCCAGACATAATGTTCTTATAGTTCAAATCTGAATAATTCACATTTTAAAACAAATCATCTTAAACATATTGAATATGACCCAATATTGAATCATACACACCTAATCCAATTAAATAACAATTAGGAACCCAATAGTGAAGCAAGCATACAAATTAGGAACCCAAACAACCGGTAGCAGAAAATCAACTTGTATCAGAGCAAGAGAAGGAAGAAGCTAGTATTTCATGCAATTAGAGAGAGAGAGAGAAGCAACTAACATGTTCGTGTGAACTTCCATGAGAATGGCGATTTCAGAGAAAATCGAGGGACATCAACGATGATTGCAGAGCTATCAACATTTCGTTTTGATTTGTTTGAGGAAATTGCGTTTGTTTGTCTGAGGAAAGGGGTTTCAGAAGGGTTTATGTTTCTGTTT
>Ga0228710_1002430_pt1 | contig 29332 bp, 20 predicted proteins | sample MedpolnodulmetaG_FD_177995 | JGI IMG/M metagenome (GOLD analysis project Ga0228710, IMG submission 177995) | Root nodule microbial communities from Medicago polymorpha collected in Santa Monica, California, United States - pink nodules | ecosystem: Host-associated > Plants > Roots > Nodule...
CCCACATAGGGTAGTGAGTTCATCAACCATCTTTTTCAGACTCTTTTTTCTTTTGTTGTAAGTTATTTTCCTTGCAGATTCATTGACCATGAATGCAAGTTTCACCTTTGTTCTCATCCTCAATGTAGAAAAATTTTAGAAAATGTTTTTGTTTTGTTTTTGTGTGTGGTTTTCTTCCTCAAACATGAAGTTATTTATATAGCCTAAATTGAGGTGCTCATAATTAGATGACTCGTATAATGACATCATCAGAACAACTTTCAAATATATTTTAAAATGCGAGATATCCGATCAACATTTGTTATCAATATTTTCCTATGAAGTAAAAGTGATATGAATACATAATTTCCATATAAAATTCTTTAATTGTTAAATTATCTATTCCACTTATATAGAAGATATATAAATTTGACACGTAAATGAATAGATGCAAGCTGTACAATTATTTTAAAATATAATTATAAGAACTTGTTTGGAAATGTATAAATTATGAAAAAAGTTATTTGTTTAATTTGGAAAGTTTTATTAAGAAGGTGCATTAAAAGTAATTACTATTTGACATAAATTATAAAGTAATCAAATATACATTTCATCCGGTCAATTATATATGTAAGAGTATCTACTAACATTTTTTATTTTTTTCATTTTTCATTCATAAGAAAGTTGAAGTCCACCAAATTTCCTTAACAGTCCTTCTTTAAACTCATGATCACTCTAATTCTATGTGTTTAATGGTCATTTCCCAAAATTTAAAATTATTTCTATTTAAAATTGAAAAAAAAGACAAACCATTCTTATCCGATTTTAGATGTAACTGATTCTCTATTTTGTCACAAGAATAAAATAATGATTAAAAACAATAATAGTTTATGAAAGAGTTTATAAGTTCTCAAAGGTTAAAGTGTGGTTTAAGAAATGAATAAGTTATGTCAGAGTTTTGCTAAGATATAGAGAAATAAAGCTTTATATGACTTTCTGATAACCTAGACGTCTTAGGGGTCTTTCGACTCAGTTATCATGTTAAGTGTGTGAAGACACACCTTTTGGAGTTCAATCACAGTATTTAACATGCAACATTACTAGGTTAGGACATCAATAACTCTCCATCTAGGGAGAGGCTGAGTCGTGGTCCCTAATAAGAATCCTAGATAGATCTTGGCATATCTTATTCCTTTCCAAGATGTGGTTTCAGTTCAAACAGTCTTTCTTGTTCTCATCTCCTTTTATTCCTCGTAATGCAATGATTGGCGCCAACTTATATAATGTAACCCTTAAGCAGTGATAGACAAGGGCCCATGAGTACGTACAATCGTGCGACCATCCTGGACGATACAAAGCGATACAACTTCAAACATTCTTCCTAGTGCTCCATCTTCACACATCACCTAACTCCATTTCCATGTTGTATCTTCTTGTATTTCTAAATCAAGTCCTTAACCTATTCCACAAAACATCCACAACACACATTACTAGTTCAAAAGGACTAAAAATTAATTAAAACCATAAATTCCTAAATAATCACTGATTATATGCTACAGATGCAATCACTCCATTTCTAGTAGATTATGGAGGATAAGTGCAACGTAATAACCTACAAAACTGCTAGTTATCAATAATTTCAAAAGAATAATTATAGTAATACATTTTTTATATAAATAATTAAGTAAAACATTAAATTAAATATTAAGGGGACATGATGAAAGTAACATACGTAATTTTTTTTAGATATTCAGATAAAATAAAATAAAAAAGTATCTTACTTATATACACTATTATTTTTTATTTAAAAAATCCACGTCAACGTCTTAACGGTCAAAATGTTAACATGCGACTAGCAAATGCAAAATGGAGTAACCATGAGGGCTAAAATCGAACAATTGAAACTTGAGGTGTCAAAATTGATTAATTGTAAATTTTGGGGCTACAACCGAGCAATTAAAACTTGAGGGGGTAAAATTAAATAATTGTGAAACATGAGGGCACAAAATATCATTTAATCCTTGTTAATGTTACGTTGAGAGTAGGGATTAAACCATCGATCCTCTTATCATTTTGCTCACCTTAACCACAAAATCAACTATACATCATCTTTATATATATCTTAGTTTTGATTTTGGTTTGGCTAAATTACATTTTTGGTCTCTAAGTTAATTTTAGGTTTCGTTTTGGCCTCTTAAATCTATTTCGCTTTATTTTAGTCTCATAGGTTACAAACGTTATACAATTCGGTCACTTGAATTTTATTTATTTAATTTTGGTCCCTTACGTATAATACTTTGCTCCTTAAGTTACAAATATTTATATGATTTGGTCCCGAAAATAAAGACTAAAGTGTCAAATTTTGTAACATAAAAGATCAAAATATCTAATATTTATAAGTTAAGTGACCAAATTGAAATGGAATAAACTTAAAGGATCAAATTGTTTAACAGTTGTAATTTAAAGGATTAAAATGAAATGAAATAAATTTAAGTGATCAAATTAAAACCTAAAATTAACTTAAGAGACCAATGTTTTATTTGCGAGTTTGGAGGGAAAGGGAGAGAAAGACTAGAGAAAAAAAGGAAAGAACAAGTGGAAGAAATAGAGGAAAATGGGAGGGGAGGGCTTCGGGGGTTAACTTTTCTTCATAATATTAAACCCTCCTCATTTGAGGAACTAAAAATTGTATTGGAGGAGGGTTTTAGGGGGTTTTGAAGGGTTTATATGAATTTTCAAATTTAATCTATGTTGTTATATTATTTTTTAAATTAAAAATATAGTAATCATATGCATTAATTTATCATTTTCTAAAAAACTACCCTTTTAAAAAAATTGAAAGATTTCTCCATTTTCCCTCATATTTTCCACCCCTCAAAGCCTTCCCTTCCCCCTTCTCCAAACTCGGAAACAAAGCCCAAAAGTATAATTTAGCCTTTTGGTTTTTATTCAATCTTCTTGTTTTCTTCTCTTTTTATTCAAACTTGATATTGCTACTCTTAGATGTTTTATATTCTATTCTATTTTATACAATACCTATGTTCTATGTACCTCATGACAACCATTGAGCTAGCCTATACCAAAGGTTGGCATAATCTCTAGCATGAGGGTGATTCCAACTATTGATTTAAGTCTATTTCTATTGTTCTTAGTAGTTTATAAATGATCGACGTAATTGCTACTATTGTTTAGTTAGTTAGTGAACTCTCAATTTCTAGTTATTTCAAATGGTAGTTATTTGCAAACTGATTGTAACAGTTTTATTTCATTTTTCAGTTACATGTTAGAGCTTCCTCACTAATGTGATATGAGAAGATATTTCTTAACAAACTTTCTTCCACTTTTTTCGATCTTTATGATATTTCTTCTCCTCATCGATTCCTCCAATGGTTAACCATGATGGTACTTTATGCATTCTTCCGATCGTCATGGTATAATCCAAGCGTCACAACTTTCTCACCATTGATAATTTCAACTCTTAGCGTTGAGCAATCAAAATGGCGCTCGATGGCAAGAACAATATAGGTTTTGTTGATGGCTCTCTTATCTTCAATTCCATTTTTGGAAACAACATCGTTGTTTCATCTTCGCTATTAAATTCGATCTCCAATCAAATTTTCAGTTGGTACCATCTATGTTACAAATGTTGCTGCAATTAGGAACGAGTTTCACGATTGAAGAAGAACCTTCTCAATTTCACTCAAGGTTCGTCTATTGTAAGTGAATACTTCACTAAATTCTATTGTATTCATCATTACAACTGTGGTGGTGTTCAAACCAATGTTGATGATCATCTTCAAAGTGATACAATAGAATTTATCAACAGGTCTTTGAATCAGGTTTATGGTCAAATCTTGCACATTGATACATAAACATCTATCAATGTAGTTTTATCAATGATTTTATTAAGATGAAAAGCAATGAGAGATCATTCATACCTCAACTTCTAGTGAACCAATGTAGCTTTTGCTATTCAAAACACTGCAAATATCACCGAAAGGGTCATTATATATGCTCACATTGTGGTGTTCCTAAACACACAAAGGTGAAGTGCTTCAAAATCAATGTGTATCCCCCCCTCAATCTACAAGAAAAGTCAGAATTCAAGACCTTCTTCCCAAGCTAATCAAGTATGGTGTTCTTGACAGTCCAGTAAATACTCCAAATGCTTCTGTTATGTCTACTTAACATTGTCAACAACTGATTCAATTTTTGGTTGAATGTGTTACAGATCTACTATGCCTCATCATCGCAACAAGTTCGCACAAAGGTTACAAATTTCATGACTTAACCTCTAGATCTTTTCACCTCTCTAGACATGTCATTTTCCATGAAGACATTTTCCCTTTTTAATCCTTACCTCACTTAACTACACCTCAGGGTCTTCTCCAAAAATGTTGTTTTACCTAATCCAATTCTTGATCATCATCATATACCTCATATTGTCCCTAACATTGAACCTAATAGTGAATCTATTGTCATTGATCCATGCCATACAAACATCACATATGAACCCCTAACTCAAACACGTAGGAAGATCCTCTAGACCACATAAAGCCCATTCAAATTTACAAGACCATGTCTATCACACACCTTATCCAATTTAACATAACCTTACCTATGAAAAACTATCACAACCATACAAGGAATTTGTCCTTCAAGTGTCATCAAGACAATGATACCATACATTTTCCACCACCATCATTCAACATGGCTTCCATAAATCATCAATTTATCACTCCTTGTTCACCAAAGGTATAAACCCTTGTTTTGTTGCCCTGTAACTATATGTAGATGACATAGTGTAAGCAAGTTCAAATCCCACCTTGATTCAGCAAACTTCAGAGTTACTGCAGAGTCTGCTCTAGCTGTTAGGTGGTCTAGAATACTTCATTGTCGTTCATGCAACGGGTTCTGCGCTATGAGAGGTAATCAATCAATCACGAATTCATGACCATTCATACTGATCCATCCAAAGGGAAATTTTAATTTTCCACTGCGATTATCTGTTTTGTTTTTTTTACAATTTACCTTCACAAATCTCTTCCTTTCCCTATGGAGCATAACTCCAAATTTAATATGATGAAGATGGAGTTTTACTAGAAGATCCATCTCTGTACGTTTTTGTTTTTGGTAGATAGGTGAAATAGCAAAGCTATTATAAACTCACACACACAAGTGGAGGTACCGGGGTTCGAACCCTGGTCATGGCATCCGGCCTAACAATTTCAGCATTATGTACTTGTGACAACAAAAATTATAGGTCTTGTTTTTTTTAACATTTTTTTTTAGGCTTAATTGCAGTTTTAGCCCCCTAACTTTCCCAAAGTTGCGATTTTGGCCCCTAAGAAAAAAACTACAAAACAGCCCCCTAAGTTTTGCAACTGTAGTAGTTTTGGCCCCCAAGGCTGATATTGACTCGGTCTACGCTGACGTGGCACCCTAAGTGAGGTGGCACGTGTTATTTTTTATTTTTATTTTTGCCTTGGGGGGCCAAAACTGCTGCAGTTGCAAAACTTAAGGGGTTGTTTTGTAGTTTTTTTTTCTTAGGGGTCCAAAATCGCAACTTTAGGAAAGTTAGGGGGCTAAAACTGCAATTAAGGCCTTTTTTTTTATTAAATGATTCATTTATAGTATTTGTAGTTCCCTGTATCCTTTAACTTTTCAATCAATAACTAGGACATAATAAATCGCATTTTCAGACGAAAAGTTAATCAAATATGAATAACTGTAATTCATATATTTATCATAACAACTATAATTTTCCTTCATTCTAAAATTGAATCAATAGCAACAACATACAAGATCAGTATATCTACACATCCATTTTTCATTCCCTTTTCGGTTGAATAGGACCTCTTTAGAACAAAATAATGAATAAAGAATAAATAAATATTTACAAATAAAGCTTTTAATGAATAAAACTCATAACTTTTCTCGCAAGAAACATAAGTTTAGTTTCTTTTTTGAGAAAATTCTTGAACCACAATGCAGAAAGTTTCTCGTATCTTTTCAAACCATTCTTGTAATCTACAAAGGTCATTCCAAATCTCACAGAATAACCTGAGCACCATTCAAAGTTGTCGAACAAGGACCATATGTAATATCCTTGGACGTTTGCACCTTGCCTGTCATACATATTTAAAGGAAAATGGTTTAGAACATCGTTAAATTGAGTGGCGAAAAATAGAGAAACCTTTTAGAGATGTAAAAGACTACTTACTCAATTGCAGATCGAAGATAATATAGATGACGATAATGGTAATCAATCCGAAAAGTGTCCATGAGCGATTCTTGGACTGATAGTGTAGGATCATCGTACTCATTAATACCTATAAGTGAAGTATACATGTCAACTTCATACATCTTTGACTCAACAAGTTTAAAAATCACATATAAAGATGTAAAATACTACATTTAAGCAAACTAAATATGATATATGGTTATATGTTATTACCATTTTCAGTTATGTAAATCAAGGGGTTATTGTACTTTTCCTTGGTGTATAACAAAAGGTCACGAATTCCTCTTGGATAAACATACAACCAATCAGAAGCAATCTGCATAATTATTGAAGCACATTAGTTTTATATTTTAGAAATGAATCAAACCGGCAAGATCGTTAGAAGAAAGGTCGATATGACGTACCTTAATACCTATAGGTTTCCCATTTCGCTCAACTGCAATTAACCACAAATAGAAAAGATATGCTATTGTCAAAATCTTTAAATTCAATGTATATAAATAGTAAGAGAACTCATAGAATGGTAGAAATTAGTTTCTTACATGCAGGATTAACCAAAGAATCTGTCAAGTAGCTAGGTTTAGCATTGCTTAGAAGTGGTGCATCAGAAGCATATGTTGAAGAATAATAGTTCAAACCAATAAAATCAAATGAACCAATGAGTAACCTAGCTTGTTTTGTAGTGAATTTTGGTAATCTTGCTCCAACAAGGGATCTCATGCTTTTTGGATAATCTCCTGATGTTAGTGGATCCATAAACCTGAAATCAATCAACTTTTGATTAAACATTTTGTCCACAAATTCATTTAACCATATCACAAAAAATATATGAACTAGAAATGTTTATAAACCTTAGAAAACCAATGATAACAAAACCCTAATGTTAATCCATATTTTCATGTAAACCACATCCAAGATTTTTTGGTTTATAAAATCAAAATATGTATTTACATTTTGAAAATAAATCAAAAAAGAGTGATGGGAAGAGAAGCTCTTACCATCCATACATGAAATCAACAGCTCTTTCAGCGGCTTTATGGTCGGATTTGGAATCTGAGAGTGGCAGGTACCAGTTAGCTACCAAGGTTATCCCTATCACACCCTTTTGAGATTCCTGCACATGTAACATATAAATACTTTAGTTTTTCGTTACCGTTTAATGTCTTTAAATAGAAATATAAATAAACCGTTATCGATAAATCATCTACTAATTGATACTTTATATGGCAAAAGTCTAACAATTGTTTGAGCTATAAGATTCTCAAAAAAGTAACAAACCTGATACTTTGTCTTGTACACATTGACGGCTTCGGCATGAGCTAGAAGTTGGTAGTGTGTGACTATATAGGGCTCAATCGCAGAATCACCACCGGTACAATTTGGATTCAACCAACTAGAACAACGACCTGGTGCCATTCGTCCATTTGCATAGCCATTTTGACTGTAACTCCATGGTTCATTCAAAGTAACCCAATATTTCACCCTATCACCAAACTCCTTAAAGCAAAGTTCTGCATAGTCTTGGAAATCTTTTCTGAAAAATGGTAACAAAAATTACAATCATATCTTGATATATATTTTATTTTCTAAGAAAACATTAAGTTATATTGTTTTGGAAACTCACACTATGAGAGGGCTTAAGAAGCCACCATACTCATCTTCCAAAGCTTGTGGAAGATCCCAATGAAAAAGTGTCACCAATGGTTTTATACCTAAAATTATTGACAATTTATTATGATCATCAACAACAAAATATAGGGTAATATAGTCAAATTAAAATAAACATTGAATTTCAAGATCTTACCATTAGCCAATAATTCATTGATGAAATTGTTGTAATAGATGATTCCTTCTTGATTTATGCCACCACTAAGCTTTCCTTCTATTATGGATAAATAGTTAAAAAATTGAAATTGTTAATTAAATTAAAATTTTCAATAAGATGAAAATTAGTGAAGAATAGTAATTTATCAACATGAAACTTACTTGGCAATATTCTAGACCAGGATAAGGAGAATCTGTATGAATCCAAGTTCATATCCTTTATGATCCTAACATCTTCCTATAATATATATGAACAACAATATATTAATTATTTTATTTCACCAAAGTCAAAATTAGTTTATTTAAGTTTTGTTCATTACTTTTGCTTTAAAACTTTACACTCCATAATTAAAATAGAAAGAATAGCTTTAGATATAAGTATAAGTACTTTTTTCATCCCATAATTTATTATTCAATTACTTAAATTTTAGATTCAACTTTTTTTTAGTAAGAAAACACAAATATATACTTTTTTTTTGTTACAAAAACACAAATATAAATATATACTTTGAAGCTAGTTTACCTTGTAGTTGTGATATGAATCAATGGCCACATCTGCATTGCTTCTATCTTTGATCTTTTCTGCATGTCAATTAAAGTTGCACAAATTGTAAATTATTATGCTTATGAAAATATCAAATTGAAAATTGTAAATCTTTAGTAATAAGAAAAATAGATAAATTGTAAATTTTATATATTTACCTGGATATTTATGGGTGAAAGTATCCCATATACTTGGTGTTCTACCACCTTCATTTGCTGCACCTTCAAACTAATTATAAATAAATTACATTCATGTCAGAAACACACAATATATAATCAAGATTATGTTTATATAATATGTAATTTTTTTTTGTAAGAAATTCTTTAATTTTAGTTTCTAAGTTTGTTATATTAGAACTCATTTTAAATCAAAATTGGAGTAATTAATTACCTGGTATGAGGAGGATCCTGCTCCAAATATAAATCCTTTAGGGAAACTGTTTCTATTCAATGAAGCAACATCAAGAAGTGGCTCAACTTCAATAGTTTCTATGCAATTGACAATAGATTTGCTAAGCACAATTGCAAAAGCAATTAGGTAGAGAAGGTAATTGAATTCCATATCTGATTAATTTGCTTAATTTGTTTAAGTTAATTTTTTGGTGTATGAATTGTTGTTGATTTATGCTTAATTCTTCTGTGTTTTGGAGCAAACACACGTGTGGTTTCTTATATAGGGAAGTAGTCAGCTAGTGAGCTTAAAATATTGTATGTGGTCAAAGTGGATAAAACAGTATTATAAAGTGCTCACTTTTGATTATTGACTAGTCCTAACTCCTGAGTGGAAAACAAATAAGGCGGCTATATTTTTTTAATTGGTCAAATATAAAAATCAGCATTTTTTGTTTGTCTTTTTTTAACAAACAAAAGATATCGATTCATTCGACTTAGTAGAGTATATCAAATTTGTTCAAAATGCAACTCATATATTCAACATAACTAAAAATATAAGAGATTAACCTGCAAACAATCACAACGTCTAAGTTAATAATATACTTCTTTGTAATAAGTGGTTTTTACATAAATCAAGTTTTTACTTTATGATTTTGTGATTTTGTCGTCTGAATGTGTCGTTTAATTGTTTGTCGTCTTGTACAACGTTGTTTGATTTATTATCATATTGTATTGTTTGTTAGATTTCTATTGAAAGATCGACTTCAATTAATTACAAATTCAATTAGCAGTTTCGGTGTCAACATACGCTTCTTAAGACATGGATATTCCAACCACTTTAATTTTTGTTGTTGTTGTTTCTTGTTTGTATTTACTTTATAAATTAATTTTTCAGTTTAATATAACTTTTAATGAAACCAAGAACTTCTTTATTTAAACCAAGCCTCTTGACCCAATAATAGTAATATAATCAACCCTTGATAAGTCGACCTAATAATTAGATTTTCCCAGCAACAACTACGCACCACAACAACTATTTAGTCTTCGTTAAAAGATTTAGAATACAAAGAATCTTAGATTCAAAGAAAGTCTTGGTGATATTTGCTTAATGATAATGTATTAGTCATAATAACTTCAAATTGCAAAAGTATATTACTCCCTCTATCCCAAAATAAATGACATTTTTTATTATGTGCACTGTTCGCAAAACATGTTTTAACCATATTTTTTTACTATTATATAAAGACAAATGATAACATATAAGAAGTTGGATTCGTCTCGATGAATATTTTCAGAATATGAAATTTTTTGAATTTTTGTTAATACATAATTAAAGATATTTAACATAAAAAATGTCATTGACATGTGTGAAACAGTCAATTATATATTTTGGGACAGATGTAGTAGTATTAGTCAAAAAAAGAGTTGATAACAAGAGAAATACTAGAAACACTCACTTTCTCGCTTTAATTAACAAATATGTTCTCAAACCAAACATGTCTTCAGACTTTGGTTTATAACTGATCAAGCATTCAACATCTATTCTTACCAACTATGAATCACGGACAAAACATCAGCCATGACATGGACAACGACACATCGACAATGATAATAATCTGAGAAAATGACATAATTTAATGTAATCACATGTGTCAATGTCATGTCATTGTCACATGACAGACACTGAGACACATCTTTGATCAGAAGTGTCGGGTGCTACAAAGTTACCAACCTTTTCTTATCAAACTTTGTTGTCTTGCTTTAACCAGTGTATGCAGATCTAACCATTTTATACTTGGTAGCTGTTTTCTGTTCCCAAAGGCAAACCATGCAAGTTTTCAACATTCACCGGACAATACCACATTCAAATCTCTTTTTCAGTCTTTCATGTTCTTTCTTACACAGTTAAACTTGATATCATATTTACTGTTAACTGATACAAGGCTAGGAGCACAAAAAAAATTATACCACATTCAAGTTTTCAACATTCACTGGACAATACCACATTCAAATCTCTTTCAGTCTTTCATGTTCTTTCTTACACAGTTAAATTTGATTTCATATTTACCGCTAACTGATACAAGGCTAGGAGCGCAAAAAAGATTAATATGAAACAAAAACGTGTACCATTCCACTCAGACCTATCAGTTTTATCAAGATACGACCATCCATTTTATCACGCTGCATATCACATAACTGTATACCTACACAATAACAACTGAAAAAAATGAGCATTAGCAAGGCAATTTGATCACCCCAAAAAAACAAAGCAATGTGATTTGTTGCGCTACCATGTAGGATCTCTCACCTGCATTTTGTAGGACACTTTAAAAGTTACAGTTTTTACATGTTACTATTTTCTATTTTGATATTCTGTTATAAGTATTTCCATGTAAATTTGGTCACAAGTTTTGTTAAATATTTGCACAAAAGTAATTGTCTATGCCTAAATACTTGTAATTTCTACATGCACATTTGCCTTACCCAAATGAATGGAATTGAATGAAATATGTTAGTTTTTTTTGCTGAAACGTTAAAAGTCTTTGACAAGTTACTCACTTGTGTAAAAAAAAAGTTGTTAGCATAATGGATGATCAAATTTATTTAAAAAATGGTTCCATGTGTAAAATATTGAAATATACTAACTATGTGGATGACACATTGCCTATTTTAGTACAAAGAAAGAATGAGTTCGATCATCACAACTTACCTATAGGAATTAATATTTGATTTTCCAAAGCAAAGAAGAATTCTCGGCATCGACAGCATACTTCAGTTCAGGTGACACGTTTCCAGAAATTCTATGTGACAGCAACTTCGATTTCAAAACTGGCAGCAAATTCTTATGACGTGATTCCTTTCTCTTTAGCACTTGTACAAAAGCATGAAATCCAAGCCATTCAACCTCTCCCTTCTTCAACTTCAAAATTGGCCAGATACTAGAATTCAGACGCATTGAATGCATCCTCCTCTTTATCAGCAGGTGCATGTATCTGATAGTTGACCATGAAAGAAAACATAACTGGCTTAAGTATAGTATTGCCTATTGGTTCAATAAGATAAGTAAATCAAATGAATTGAGAAACTAAAGTGGTAATACCAATTGATCAGTATGATATGACATCCATACCTCAAGGATTTCACAATAATATCTGAACAGTATCGTTTGTGAAGTTTGCAAACAAATGATAGGTGGCAGATGTAACAATGAAACTTCATTGCACATATCAAAAACATTTGATAAATATTTAATCTGACAACTGCTGCTGAATTGAGATTTGAATCGAAGAATAAAGGATGACATTTAGGTCTTAGAAAGAAACGCATCTTCTCCTTCAGACGAGTGCCTGGTTTTCCTTGCCAGCAAACAGTAAGTGTCGAGCTTAAATGGTTATTCAAGTACCTGTTTGGAATGTAGAATTAGTTATTCCAAGAAAAATAACCCAAATAAAACCACAATATGAATAATACTTAACAATAAAAAGCTTTCAACAATGCTTGTTCAAAAAAAATAAAAAAAACTTTCAGCAATAACAACCAAATACTCTTCCGACTAAGTGAAATTGACTATATGGATCAAGCCATGTTAGAGTGCCCTGTTAAATTAATCCTATTCCGTATTTGAAACTAATAAAACCCTCCCCCCAGGTCCTATTCCTGACAATAACATATCAACAGGATATCAATTACGGATAAATCATGCACAACAAGCCACAGCATGTAAGTTTTTCCTAAAATAAGTTCTCACAAAGCATTCTTCCATCTGAAAAGCCCTTACAAGAAACTTAGGGATCAAAACTTAAGATTTCAGTTTAACATACGTAGAATGCTTTTTTTTAACCAGGAGTTAACAAATAGAGATAAAACAGCATAATATGCTTAATAGAGATATTTTACTAGATCAGTTAAACAATTACATCAATCCCATGTTCAAAATTGAACGCAGAAAATCTATGAAATTTATAGAAGGTAGATATTTTCATAATAAAACAGTGAAAATCTTACGAAAAGCTTAAAACGCCGCAGTCAATGATTGATGGTCATAAATAGTAGAAGAGTATAAATGTATGAAACATGCTTGTAACAAGTATACACATATAGCCATAATATCAATCAGAAAGCTTTCAATAGAGATTTACTTTGTGTAATCAGCCTGAATTTCCATAGTGGTACAATTGATAAGAAGACCGCTCCATTGAACAAATGAAGTAGCACTGTCTTTGCCCACATAAACTCTGTTCAATGAGGAAGCTGGTGTCTGTTCTACATCAAAGTTTGCACCAAACTTTTTCTCATTCATGTAGCAGTTGTAACCACGAAATCCTCTTTTCAATCTGGAGAAAAAGCTGGCAGCCTGCTTCTTTGAGTTTGATATAAAAAAGAAGTCATCAATAAATCGCATTAGCAGGTAACATGGTGACAAGTCACCACTGTTGCTTTCGACAGAATTATTCTCCTTGCAACTGCCAGATTCAAGTGTTTTTTTAAAGAATGGAAATATCACATGCCTCTCCAAATGCCCGTAATATAAGGAGCAAAGCAAAGATGACAAAATCCCTCCCTGGGAAATACCAACACCTTGTAAGAAAAATTTTCCATCGAATTGCAACACATTGTGCTTCACATGCTCTCTTAGATATGAAAATAGCAATTTCTTTTTCACATTCTTCTGCCACTCCTGCGATATAATAAAAAAGGTAAACATAAGCATAGAATAGGAGCTTTTTCCATAAAACTCTATTGTCCGATAGAATTAATTAAATATATTCTTCAAAAGTAAAGAAACAATATGTTAACACTTGAGCAATTTGGAATATATTTTAAATCCATGGATCAAAGGGAGGAAGATCATAGAGGAAAGATAGAGATTATTTTCATACTCATGGGGTTGCATATTGGTCAACAATAGCAAATGGATTGAAAAGATTCTGAAAATGAATACCTTATAAAAAAAACATTGCTCTCTCTATATATAGAGTTTACAGATGATTCACTACCTAACTACTTACTAACTACCACTAACTCACCTAAGGAAGTCGTTACTAACTTTTCTAACCAATTAAATAATTTTATATTTCTTTTAAATACAGGATAATCCAGTACTAAAACCATCATTATAAACCTTCTTCAAGAGATTGGTGATTAACTCCTTGATTTGTTGATGGTTTCAAAGATGGCGAATGGACATGCAAGAGCATAAGAAAATTTCTCCTGTGATTTTGTTGTTCCTTGAACATACACTTCTAGATCCAACAACAGCCATGGTGGAACAATTATTGTCTCTTCCTCAATGCCGAAGAGATCTTCAATATCCAAAGCATGATCGTTATCATTTTCCGTAGTTTCTTCGTCATCACTATTTGAAGTGGAAACATCAGCAGTAGCTTCACGTATCACTCTAATATTATGTAACGAGGATGAAGATTCTTCAGAGGATGACCATCCCTATTGGGGGATTGAAAAACTTCCTACCCTAATTACAAGGTACCTAGAGTTGTAGTTTATACATTTGGATTGATTATGAACTTGTGTGATTTTATGATGAGCTTATGCTGAGTTGTGTGTTATGCATTGGATCATGACTTGTGAAGTTATGATTATGAATATTCTATATCTCTACTATCTTTTATGTTTTATGCATATATTTATATAAAAGTATAGGTTTGCTTTTTCGTAGGATTTTTTATCCATGTTACAATTACAAAGTTACAATCTTTCGCCCCTCCACTTGGTCCTACATAAGATCTCAAAAGTTGACAACATTGATTTGAATCATGTTTGATTAGGGACCACATAATCTTGCATAAAATTGTATCAAACTCAAAGAAAACCTCCGGTCTAAAAGAAGTGTAATTTTAATGTTATTGTCAGCTTAAGTATGGGTGAACAAAGGGCGTAATCATAAGAAAATTCAATTGAGATGCATGTCAGATACCCACTCAATAGTAAAGAAAAGTTTCAAAATATTTATGTATAATATGTAGAGGGAATAAGTACAAGACATTTAAATTTGAGTTTTGTGTTATGTATTGGATTATGACTTATGATCATGAGATACAACAAATCAGAATAGATGATAACAAAATATGCAAATAAACTGACCCAGATAACTTTCTCATGCGCCTATTAAGAAAAATGAAAAATTATACCCGATTAACAAAGACAGCATGCCGGGATGGAGCAAATGATCTGAACTGTGTATGGCCAGTGTTGCTCGTTTCATCCAGCATAGTAAATTGCTTTTGAACCCACAAAGAGTTCTTTGTGCAAATAACTTGATCACACTGTTTAAGAAAATATTCATTTTTCCAAAGAACTTCTTTCATTATGTCAAGCAGCTTCTCTTGATCAACAGAATCAAATGCTTTCAGAACATCAGACGTGACAATGAATAAGGAAGACATAGGTGTCAATCCCTTCTTCTGGCTAACCAAAAATGGGCAGAGTCTTTTATAAACATCATTGTAATCAAATACTGAAGAACCTAGTCTCTGAGGCTCCTTGAACTGAATTCCTTTCAGAATAGTATGCGCATCATGAAGAACGTCGTTTACAGATTGGTACTTTCCAAACATTATTTTCTGGTGTTTTTCTTTCCTTTGAGTTTTGCAGTATCGAACTCCCATAGTGGACTCAACCAATGGCAATCTTGAAGAACCTTTAAGATTCGCCACCAACCTTACTCCATTTTCTTTAGGTTGAACTCTGAGCTTTGAAAATCCAAATGGTCTACCTCTAAGAATATTACGCAAGGCCATATCATCCAACTGACTATATCTCGAGTCTTTGAGGCAAGCAATAGTGCTTTTAGTCAACTTCTCCCAAACAGGTTTCTTATAATAGTAAATATCTTGTTTTCCTTGCTGACTTTCAGTAACATAGAAGTTTGCTTGCACCAAAGGCACAACCAGAAATGAATAATACCAGAAGATCCACTTCTCCAGAAGCTTACGTTTGACACCATTTACATCATTGTTCCAATTTCTGAATTCTTTATGAAGGACTTCATCATGTCCTTCTAAATACTTCAGAATCCAAGCATTTTGACTACTCAAGAAATATTTATTCGATAGGAATGGAAACCTTGATGTTTTCAGCTCATGCAAACATAGCTTTAAAGGGAATTTTTCAAATTTCCGTAACTGTATGAACCTGGAAATATTTCTTCTCATTATTCTCCAATTAGAAGGAGTACCTAGTAGTTCAGAAGGAAGTAAACTTCTAGAAACAGCCCAAATGAAAGATACTACTTGACTTTTTGAGCAACATGACTCAACTGCCTCACGCTGTGAATGTTGGGTGTCTAATACATTGCACTGCAATAAAAAAAATCTGATAAGTACTACATATTCGATTGATAATGAAAAAATAAATATATGTAGTACAAACAAGGTAAAAAAATTCTTGTAACCTCAATGACTTGGTAAAACTACTTGACCAAGCCAAAATGCTATAACTTTAGGAGAAAAAAAATTACCTCAAGTCTGGAGTTATTACTTTCATCTGTATGTTGATCCAATGATGAAACAACACAGTGCTTATCCAAGAACTTTGCAGGCTGGCAACACCGTGCCCTACGAATGACATTCTTAAACCATTTAACAAGAGAGTGGTACCTACAAAAAAGCATTGCAAATATTAACATTTAGAAGAGTATGAGCCTAATCATTGAATTTGAATATTAACACTAAAAATGGATTATGGTATTGCTTAGCATATTGTGCTTAATCATAAATTCAACTAATATGAATATGAACAATTTTGATCTGTTTCTTAATTCCTCCACCACTTTCTACATCCTTTCAATACCCATTTCATTCTATGTACAAGGAACCATATCCAAGATTATTTATCAAAACTTATGTGTTCAAAGACAGATATTAATGTGATAAATCTGGGGCTAGATCTTCAATTTGCATGTTGATCAAGTAATGGAACAAAGTGCTCATCCGAGAGCTTTGCATCCCAGCAACACTTTGTCCTACAAATGAGATACTTAAACCACTTCACAAGAGACGATACCTACAAACCATTGAATTATTACAATTTCAAAGAAATACGAGCTTCTTTATTGAATTCGGATGCTAATCCTTGTAAAAAGCTTATTATCTGGCTGATGATATTGAAATTTATTTGTTGAGCTTTATCATTATAATTCATCAAATCAACTATAAGAATTTGAATGATTTTTATTTTTTATTTTTTTTAGTTCTTCACCTTCCCTACATCAAGTCAATAAGATTTCATTTTATGCACAAGGAAGCATATCAAGGCATTATTCACATAAATTTATACGTTCAAGGAAATAGTGTGCCATAAGCTTTTTCTTTTTTTCATTTCTTCCTTGGTCAGCATATCATTCACGAATTAAAGTAAACATCAATCAAGAAACCATCTAAATCCTCACTGCATAGCAACCTTTGGAACAAAGAATATCCAACTTCCAGGTTCTAGGCACTTCTTTTCCATGAACTCATACTAAGACCCCTCTAACACACAACACAGGAAAAAGATTAAGGTCGATGAATCTTCTAACAATCTTAGAAATGTTATAAATCAGTCTTGCAGCATCACAAAATCCAAACTGAAAGAGCGAAATGAACTGGGGATTTTGTACAAAGTATTTAACATTTTGTAGAATGCTCTGTAATCTAAAGGGCCTGCCTGAACTTACAGGCATGCAGAGTCAATGAGACACGAGCCACTGATGTGGGAACATGGCAATGGCTGAGCACTGGCATTTACATCTGAGAAGCCAAAAATATTGCCAATGAGCAATTTCGAACTAGCCAAATTTGGTTTTAAGGAATGTAAAATATCTGAAGATAATCTGTGAAGGAACATGAACTGCGGAAAGTGATTCTGAAAGAACTCCCATACCAATTTGCTCCCTTGTAAAAATAATCAAAGATGGGAATGATTAAAAAAATATCATTTCAGGGCGGGCATGTACACCATGTTAGATTCAAAACTCATTGGTGGAGGATACGTTTCTTCGGAAGAACTGAGAGTGAAGACTCCAGATTATAAAAGATGTATTTCCTATTGATATCAGTCCACTTAGGAATAGTTGGAAGAGAATGTAAGATCAAACAGCAAGAACATTTCCGCAACATCTGCAGCTAAACAACATATAAAGATGTAATAACACGACATAAAATGATATCTGCAAGACAATTTATGCACTATATCAAAATGAAAATTACAATTGATGAAGATTGAAAAGAATCCCACATCACTATCTTGCATTTCAATACTAATTAACTTTGGGTAACGTGACCTATAATCAACATCTCACTATTCCCACTCCCTTTATTATAAACACATTTCATAACTAAAATATGTATATAAAAAAAGAGAAATTTTTCTACTATTAAGTAATCAGAACTTTACGACGATAATAATGTTTATCAAATAGCTTTATCCAGACAGTCTAGTTTTCCTTGCTTTTTTGTGAGCTTTGCTCATGGGATATTAAAAGGCATTTCTAGGAAAAGCTTGCAAAAGGATTGAGTAGATATTTTGGGTACACACATTTTTCTTTTTCCCATTTCTGATTGTTGTAAGTCTACAAAGATCGTACGCTAACTTTATTTCCTTTTCTATCGGGATAGATTTTCTTTTTATAAAAACAAACGAAAATGCAGCAAAAAAGCATATAATTCCTACCTGAATTTCAAGACAAAATTTGGTAAGTGACTTTCACAAAATTTCACAGAAACAATTTGTCACCTTATCATGACAGCTTAAGCTGGTGTTGTCGTGTTGTAAATTAGCATGCAAGACATCTGTATTAGTAGGAAGCAAATTGCATTGCGTATTAAGATTATCTTCAACGGTTGATTGCTTCTGCTTTTTTCCTCTAAGCCTCTTCCAACGACAAGGCCTAGATCGCTTTCTAGGTTTAGTTGTAATACAGTTCAAGTCTGGTTTCCCTTCTAACTTTGCCTTCCTTGTAACAGTCACAGTTCTTGTAGACATAGGAGTTTCAGAAACACTGACATCATAATTCCTGCTCCCATGATGCCTACTCAGTTGCATTGATGACTTATCGGTCAAACCTACATTACTTCCAAAGCCAACAAGACCATCAGTATGGCAAGAAATATGGCGCTTTAGTTTTTGTACGGTTGTGTCATCAGTATCCGCAGATCTTTTTCTCTTTTGTGCTCCTGTTGCAAACATAACCCCATATATCAACATTATACCGGTAATCAAAAGGCAAAACGATATTCTAGTATGTAATGTTGCTCAAACACTCATGACATTAGAAAAGAAGACAAACGTTTAACAGAGAAATAAAACAAGGGTCACCAATTCACAAATTTATTAAGTTACTGGTATTTATTTTTAAATTGTACCAGTTAATGATATCTGGTAATTTAAAATGAAATTTCTAAAAGAATACCGACTGGACATGTAATTTCAATTGGTGATTACAGTAGTAATTAAGAGTTTAGCAGTATAGCTAATGAGTATGAATATAGAACTAGAAGTCCATATGTTTAAAAACAAAAACATTACAGCTTAGAGAAACTAGAGGAATTTAAATATGCCAAATGCATATCTTTTCTGGCAATAAGAAAAACCATATTCAGATAGAAAGTGCTTAATGCTATAGTTAATGTTTACTGAGATCACAGTATGATTAATAAATGGTTCTTATTACCGCTAAGTGAAGGCTGCTGATTGTCAAACTTTGATGAACATTTCTCTAACATATCAAAGCATAGACGACTGATTGGAGGACCTGCCACCTGGTAGTGTTTTCCATGGGGAGTGGGCAAGAATATTGATGTATTCTTTAGTAGGTAAACCATTAAATCATCTCCAACCTGCATGGATACAATTATAAGTTTTTACCTAAATTTGATTAGAAAAAGAATGAAAAAAATAACATCATATGTCTAAAAATATCTTCATAGAATTACATACCCTGCTCAAAAGAAGACACCACGATGGACAGGATAAAAGCTCCACATTAGGTCTTGAACATTTACTCTGCATATTGATAGCAAGCCAGTAGTTAAGAGAGTCTCTGTTAGGAAGGAAAGGGGAGTGGCTAACTCAATGCAACTGAATGAGTGATTTAGTTGGTAGCTATTAGTAGTTAGTTAGGCCGCAGATATATAAGAACCAGCTGGCTGACAGAAAAACTATTTTTTGGGAATCAGAAAGTTTAGCGTGGACAGGCCAGGACTCTTGAATTCCCTGGGCTGTAAAAAAATATCATCGCCTAGGAATTGGTAGCACTGAAAAGAATCACTTTTTAGTGTTGTCAAATAGTAGCTATAACAACGATATATCGCGATAGCATAGCAGAATTTAAACAAATTGCTATTATTCCTCAATACACAATTTGTACAAAGTGTTGTCACGTAGCATAATTTCAGGAAACGCTGTTTTATCACTTTTATGAAATCCGCAATTGACAACACTGATTTTCCTCTACTCTGCTTTACAGATGTTTCGCCTTCAATCTGGTGAACCAATTCAATCAAAGATGAACAAAATTATTTATTGTGATTGTGAAATTAACAAAAGTAAAACAAGTAACCAAAATACATCACACATTAGCCTTCATTAAAAAAAAAATTATAAGTCCTCAAAAACATTTCACATTTTGATCAGCAATGCACTACAAGGAACCTTCAATTTCCGAGTTGTATCATGTCAACAATCAACAGTTAAATAAAAGTCAGGGAAGAGAACTATCAGAAGATAGAAAGATATCCTGTAATAACATCTTGATGAACATATTATAGTACCAGTATCTTATACTTCCTCTAATAATACTGATGATAATGAACCATGGAATATCTGCTGATTGTATTGTATCATATAGTAAGGAGAAGGTGGGGATTACATTGTTACATGCATGGCCTTCAGTTCTTAAATGACAGGCAAACAAAAACCATTCAAAAGTATGCAGGCTTATGGTATGTATCAGCACAAAACCGACCCGCTCTTGATTTATAACCACAGTTGAAATTTTCAGGACAAACAACTCGGCAACTAATAAAACATATCAATCTGGGAAGAACCAAATTAAAACTGAAAAGTCACTGCATTATAACCTCTTGAAATATTTAATCCAACTTCAAGAATACACTCATAATGGGAAAAAAAACAGGAACTGAAACAAACTACAAAACTAAATAAAAGCTAAAGATGAGAAGAAATTTCTCACCTTATCATAACCAGAGCACATGACATTGGCGGAGACTGGGCCCACTTCACACATCAGTTCAACAATGCTATTCACAATCTGAAATCAAAAACAAAAATTCTTAAAACATCCACTCCAGCTTCCAGACTTCAATTTAAAAAAACCAATCCCCAATGTCTTCCGGTAAAAATTTGAAAAAATGAATTATTGAACGTAATCACATGTGTGAGTAAGTATCATGTCAGTGATGTGTCAGGACACCAGATCTAAGAATTTGTGTGGTTGGGTCTAACTTAACCACAAAACACCGGTTTGTGAGGTGAATATTGCCCCCACTTATAAACACATGCTCATACCATCTCTCACTCAACGTGGTAGTGTGGTACACTTTAACAACAGACACGCCTTTCATCAGAAGTGTCAGTGCTACAAATAGACATAACTTATAAAATAAACTATACAAAAGAAACAAGCCTATTAAAACACTAACAAGCTTCAATCAATATAAACGCTGAATCTAAGGATCTGTTTGATAAAAACGTGTTTTGAGTTTATAGCTTATGTCTTAAAAGCTCATTTGACTAAAAAAAACCTGTTTGGTAACTCTCACATTCTGACGCGCTTATAACTTATTTTTACTAGCTTATAGCGTCTTTGATAAGCTAATTTAAGCAGCTTATATCCTATAATTATTTATCTCAAATTTACAAATATTAATTCAATATATAATTTTTACGTCATTTCATATTTATAAGCTGTGTTCAACGACAAATTTCACAAAACACTATAAATTCAATCAGCTAGCTTATCTGCTATCAGCTATAAGCTATATTAGCTATTCGCTATTTTTTACCACTCAGAGCCTAAGAGTTAAAAAAAAGAAACATATAAAATAAAAAGCACTTAAATTTTTATATAACCTGATATTGGGAGCAATGTGAGTACGGAATGAAAAACCAAATAGGATTCACATTTTCCTTGACAACAACATAACAATTCTCAAGCAATTTCCTATAATCAACGGGATCATTCGGTCTGACGAGAAAAGACTTCGCGTCGGAGCAACAACCAAGACAAATCTGCCCGTTACAGCAACAAAGATCAGGAGAAGGATGTGGAGATGGAAGCAAGGAAAGGATTGTTTCTGTTAGGGTTCTTGCTCTGTTTCGGAAGAGACGCCATAGTACTCCTGGAATGGGTTGTTTACGTTTTCGAGGCATTTTCCCGCGGAAGTTGAAGATGAAAGGGTTTTGAAAATTGAAAATGGAAATGTGTGGTTGGAATGGGTTTTATAGAGTGGTGAATGATGGAGGGTGTTTTTGTCTTTGTAGCTTTGGTTGAAAAAGGTTATGGTTTATTGGAAAAGAAATTAAAGTTACAATGGTGAACAATTTGACTCATCTCCTCAAAATCATCATCAAATAAACATTAAAAAAAATAAAAAATAAGGTATTCGGCGGAACACCTTCATGCTCTCTCCAATCCATTTCAAATTATACGACGTTTTGGACATTTCACAAGTATTTAGAAATGTAATTAATTATCTATGAAAAAATATTATGAGTTGTTTTACAGAACTGTACTTAATAAATTGTATGAGAAGAGTAATCAATAATTAATGGTATAATTGTTTGCCTGTGATCGAACTAGTTCTGATTATTACAAGCGAGATCGAACCAGAAATCTCAAGACCGTTGTGCAAAGGTTTTTTTTTTATAGGAAAAGGTTTTGATAAAAGGCCACAAAATGCACTCAAGTTGCTTAGAGGGTAGGTCGAGTTTGAATAAAAAGGCATTGTCTCTCGACAGGTTTGAGTTTGCAAGTAAAAACTTAAAATAAAGTAAGATAAAAGTAAGTTTACGCACGTAAACTCAAGGAAAAGGTAAATTGCATTGCATTAAAATAAAAGGGGTGGTCTACAAATCAGTTTACATACATTATATATAACTCGTTTCCCTAGACGCCGGTAGTTTGAGTGTTGTAGAATTTTGTATATGATTTGCGACCCACTTTCCGGCTTGGAAACTACTATTTATACTAAAAAACTAGATGGCGAACCACTAAGCCCATGATCAACACTATCTCCATCTTGGACAACTACTTGTCCCACATTTTCCACTAAAAGGAAACTATCTCTTTGCTTGAAATCGTGTTTCCCGCCTTTTACTTGTCTTCGACGCGAAACATCCTTTCAGCCTTGCTTTGTCGAGATTCTGACCACACGCTCGAGGCTTGATGCTTTGTCGAAGCTATTCAATTTGTATGCGAAAGCTCTTCGATTCTGCAAAGTTAAAGGTCAAACAAATGTCGACCATATTAAATGAGCCTGTCAAATTTACAGACTAACAATAATAAAAATTAAAAAGAGTAACTTTAATGTTCATTGGTATTGTAAAGCAACTTATAATTTGGACCAATTTTTTTTCAAAACAACTTATAATTTAAGACAGAATGAGTAATATTCAAGGACTCTATCTCTCTTCAAATGACCATGTCCATCAAATGGAGAGAATCTCACCTCTTTATTAATGTGATCCATATTAAAATTTCTCTAAAAAATAATATGACTGTTTTATTTCTCAGTAAGGAGGTAAGACCATCTACGATAAGGTCCTTCTCTTGTCAAATAAGTTGATGTCTATAGAGGTGAGTGTAACCACTTCTATTATTTTTTGGTTTCATGTGCACAATTAATTTTAAAAGTAATTTTCTCCTTTCAATTGCTATATTATTTTAATATAAAAACTAATTAAAAGAAGGGTTAATTAAGTAAATGGTCCCTATAAATATTCAGAATTTTATTTTTAGTCCCTACAAAATAAAATCACATTTTCTAGTCCTATAAAATTTTCCATCAACATTTTTAGTCCTACAAAAAATTTCCATAAGCTTTTTTAGTCCCTGTCAAAAAATTTCATCAACATTTTTGGTCTCTAAAATGCTTAAGGAAAATGTCACATAGACTAAAAAGTGTGATTTTATTTTATACAGACTAAAAACAAAACTGTGAATATTTATAGGGACTAAAAATTTAATTAACCCTTAAAACAAAGCAAGGAATTCTATCAAACAGGACAAATTAATTTGTCATGTTTGAGAGATAAACAAGGCATTACAGAGAATCGGCAGCGGCCTGTTTGCTAGAATTCCTTGCTTTGTTTTGTCCTTCTTTTATGTAAGTATCATTGACAAGGTTATAAAAAATGGGACATTACCGAAAAAATGGCCGTTGCAAAATGGTATCGGCAGCAGCCGTTACCATTTTTGCCCCTTTTAACGCCGAGAAAAAATTCACAGAGAAATTGCCGTTACAGAACGACGTTACGGATGCAAACGCCATTACGGCTGCGAAACGCCGTTACGACAAAAAAAAATAGAAATTTAAAATTGCTTGTAGTTGTTTCATCTTTCAATATTCCAAATCTCCTCAAGGTAATTTAAAATTGACTCTCAATCTCCTAATTTAGGTAGCGAAAAACTATATGCGATTTGAGAAGGAACGAAAAATAAAAAAAATTGGGGTTTTGATTGTGTTGTGACTCTATTAATGGGAAAGAAAAACAGAGAATAAATGAACATTGATAGATAGAGTTAGAGAGTGAGTGAGTGGGTGACCTTCTTTTTGTTGTTGTGTGTTGCGTTTTTTTACCGTTTGTGACTCTGTTGTTTATTGTTTGTTGCGTTTGTTTTGTGTTCTTGTCTGTGTGTGGTGTAGGAAGAATTAGATTGTATGTATGTGCTGCGTGCGTTTTGATAGTATACGACGAGGTCATGTTTTTTATTTTTTATTTTTTATTTTGAATGTAGCCTAGTTTTATTATTATATATATTTACTTTAAAGATGTTATAACAATGGGAAAAAAAAAGAATAATTTAAGTTATTATACTTTATATGCTAATATATATAATTTTAATAGGATATGTGCAACGTTGTGATTAATTCACATCGCGAAGACCGTTATTTATATCGCAATGTCCATTATAGCCGAAATCACGAAAACATTGACGCGACCGCGACCATTATTTAAAACTAATCTGTCCGGTGAGGATGGATGAGAGGCAACAATGGCGGAATGTGCTCCGTACGGTGGCGATGAGTCTTCATGGTGGAACGAAATGTACCTGCAGACACGTTAGCACTCCAATGCTCAAATCAGTAATGGAAGTGAGAAAGACTATGTAGAAAGTGTTGTGAAAAGTGAATCATGCCTTGAGGGTGAAGCTAAGTCACCCTTATATAGGCGCACGTGAAAATAATTGTCTTCGGGTTTTCCGGCGTGTGATTAGGGAACAGTTAGAGGACACATGTAAATTAAAGTGGTCCTCTCACAGTGGCGTTCTTAGAAGCGACGCGGTGTACTGAATTTGGGGTGTTCTTTCAGCGTTAAGCCTTAAGACATTGTAAATATAGTCCATGTGTTAACATGAGATTGGTCTTCTGACCGGTTCAGAACAAAAACCTTGATCATTATCACCTATGTCCGCTATCATGTGCTTTTTAGAAATAACATGTGTCAATTTTGTCTTAGACTGGCTTTTGTGTAATTCTTTAGTGTAATTTGGTTCAGACCCCCTCCTCACTTTTATGGTATTTTCTAGACCTTTATAAAAAAATCTGTATTTTTTTAAAATTAATTTAAATTATAATTGTTAACAAATAAATATAATTTTGTCCAAGGGTGATGTATCATATAGGCATATTATTGTCTTATCTACTATATAGAATATATTATAAAGGTAGAAATACTGACATACTATATATTAAAATTTTAGGCTAAAATTTGAGACAACTTTTTCCTAAAATGGATAAAACTAAAAATTGTGTGCAACTTGGGAGGAATGAATGCAACATTTCAGCAAACAAAAAACACAAAACACCACAAATAAGAACATTGAGAGATAAGTATAATTATACTCTTTTTTTTTCTTTAATTCTTCACTTTCTTAGGGAAGGATGACTAATAATCTAAATTTCAACCAAAAACTAAATAAAATCTAACAAAAAATTGTCCAACTCAGAATCAAACCCAGATTCTCATATAGAATTATTTTCTATTTTTTATATGCCTCTCACCATGACATGATATGATGTATCTCTTATATTAACAACAAAATTATACTTGTCTTCTAAAAAAAATTATACATGTATTTATAAATATATTTTATTTATAAATATATTTTATATATAAGTATTATATATAAGTATTTTTAAAGAGAAATTCTAATTAGTGTCATTGAGGCATTGGTCAAACTTCAAACAATTAAAAGTGGTAACTTTTGCATAAAAAATTGTGTAATTATTAAATTCATATTTGTTTGACTTATATTTTTATTTTTTAAATAAAATTTCTTATAATATGTTAACGTTTGACTTATATTTTTATTTTTAAAATAACTTTTTTATAATAGATTCTTTAAAAATTTATGCTTTTAAAGCCTTGAACTTTCCTGGATATCTCACTATCTCTCTAACCTTGTCAAACACCATCTACCTTCTTCTTAAACATTGAGTTAAATATTTTCTTTGAACCTTACCCATCCAAGAAAAAAAGGCACAAAATCCAAATACCCTTTATCTATTTGATATTAAAGTTGTTAACCTTGTCTCTTTTTATGTGATTAATATCTTTGTGGTGGTTATTGCAGAATTCCAAAGAAAAAAATGCTTCAACTTTTGTTGACGATGTCTTTCTCTGCTGTTCCTTTAATTCTCTATATTCCACCAATCAGAAGCTTAAACAATTTTGTGGAAACCATGGAAGAAATTAAGAGAGAATCAAGACTATTTAACAACATGTTGAATCCACGATTACAGGCTGGTTTGTCTAGGATCTTGAATCGTATACTTTTCAACACAAGGTAGATTCAAGAATATAATAATGGTTTTGGTTAATTTGAACCATGCAGAATGTTAATTTAAATGTTTTTTCTGTTCCCTCACTCTTCTAGATTGTATTTACTTTGAATTTTAATTCTATGTCACCTTTAGTTAATGATTTTGATGTTATTGTGGAATCATGTTGAGTTGAATCGAAAACTTTTAGGTGATGTCTTTTAATTTGGCGATTTATTCCTTTTCTTAATTTTACTATTTGTTTACTAAAGGTATTGTGAAACATTTATGATGATATTGTTAAACAAGTGGTGGAGCTAAACTGATTTGTTTCAACCGGCTAAAGTTAGTGGGGGATCAAATTCGAGTAGTGATATTTGAATAATCATTTGAAATAATTTTTTCTTCTTCTGTTTATTGGTTAAAAATAATGGAGAAATAATAAGAAGATAATGTGAGTATGATATAAAGTTGTCAAAAAATGGTACGAATATCATTCTCATCGAACTCAACTCTAAATTCCAAAATCTTTAACTCGATACAAGTTTAAAAAGTAAGGATCCTTTTCATTTGTTTAAAATAAATAGAGAATGTCATTTGCTAAGAGATAAATAAAAAAAATTGATAATGAAACTTACAACTAAATTGATCACACTATTAATTTTTTTTCAAGCTTGATTGCAGAAGAAATGATGAGGATACTAACTCAATTTAAAATTGTTGTCGGCACTAGTAATTGCGGCTATAATATTGTTGTTGTGGCACCCTCCATAAAAGCATTGCACCGCAATTGTAGTGTGATTTTGAATTATGTGTAAAATTGCACGACTATGCATCATACAATCTTGGCCATGCTCCTTTAACATGACTCATATCGAATAAAAAATCTTGCTTTTAACAAACTTTTAATGTGTGTTTCAAACACCTCCCATCCCAATCAAAAATCAGTGTGCAAATTGAAACTCTATTGTGGTGGATAAATATTAATGGCGCAATGTGGATCACAACAATCACAATCTATTTCGTAAAAAAAAAAATCACAATCTATCTTTTAAAAAAAACAAAAAAAACTAATACCACCCCACCATCTCACGCTTTTCTCTTCAAGTGTGGTTAATGACCTTCAGTTCAAAGTAAATTGTTCGAGAGAATACAAATGTAAAATGTAAGTTTAAATAAGTTTTAACCCCTCTATTTTGACTAAATCTAGATTTTAACCCCTTTATTTTAAAATTTGGAACTTGAGCCTCCTTATTTTATATTTTTTATGATTTTCCAACCATCATATTTGGGCTCATATTATTTTAAATAAAAATTTGTAATTAATAATCAGAATATTTTTTCTTCAAAATATTTTAATTTTTAAAAATAAATAATTAAAGAATTTTTAATGTTAAGTAATTATTTTATTTTTTTGTTAAAAACTAAGAAACTAAAAACAGGAGTGGCCTGGAACAATTACACAATATAATGTCTAATATAAGGCATGCCTGAACTATCCCTAGTCACTAAAGGAACCACAAAAGCATGTGGTAAAGCCCACCATTGTGAGAAAAACATAGGTAAACCAGACCATTGTTTGCAAGTGCATTAGCTGCAACATTGCCTTCTCTAATAATATGGGAACAAAAGCAGTTTAAATCTCTAGCAATCCTAAAACAATTAGTAATGATTCCTTAATCCAAAGGTTACTCCAATCAAACTTTTTGTTTTTCTACAACATACATGAAAGCACAAAGTTTTGCGGTGTAGCTACTGCATTTCCAATGTTTTGGGAAAATCATCCTAACAAATTGGAGTGACAGTCTTTGGAGATGATCCAAATAGTAGATAAGAAGGGGTGAAGGTGAGAAAAACACAAGAAAAGAGGGGGTTGAATTGTATTTTTCGTTTTTTGAAAACTTTTTAAAGAACATGGATAGCAGCGAAAAGTATAGATATAAGGGATAAAAACGACACAGAGAGTTTATCCTAATTCACTCCACAACCTGGGTTAACTTTCATACTCATTACAATTCCAAGGGATTTTCTGCTATAATTAAATCCAAATTACAACAATCAACACAAAGATGACCTTGTCTTAGATTTCCTTGCTCACTTAATTTTTTATTGTCCTTTTGTTGTCCAGGTTTGATATATGATAGGTATTTGGGGAGCCATTCAACATTCTATTCAATCTACTACTTCGGCAGCTGAAACTATCTTTTTGTTATTGGATACTGTGCTCCTGATTTTCGGGTATCAATCCATTGATTGGTTTTGAACCTTCAATCTTTGAACTCTTAATTTTATTTGTGGGAAGGGAAAAATAAGTAAAAAACCCTTAGAGATTGTGGATCCGGGGGTT
>Ga0228710_1002431_pt1 | contig 29318 bp, 17 predicted proteins | sample MedpolnodulmetaG_FD_177995 | JGI IMG/M metagenome (GOLD analysis project Ga0228710, IMG submission 177995) | Root nodule microbial communities from Medicago polymorpha collected in Santa Monica, California, United States - pink nodules | ecosystem: Host-associated > Plants > Roots > Nodule...
AAAACCTTCATCAGCACTTAAGTGCAAGTGCTGAGGAGCTCAAAACTACAAAAACCTCAATGCCATAAATACTACACAGCTGCAAAGTCAAAAACAACTCTAACCATTTAAAACTAATGCTTATAAATTCTGAAATATGAAATCAATGCATGTGAATAAGAACTACAGTCTTAATACTCCCTCCGGTCCTTAATATAATAAAATTTTCAAAAATTTTTTTGGTCTTATTTATAAAAAAATGTCACAACTTTTAAGGATAATTATTGTTTAAAAGACTTTTTTATTCCTCATTTAATGTTTGTGTTTTTAATATTAGTGAATGTATTTAATGTTTCACAACATTCTAAAAGGGTATATTTGTAAAAAATGTTTAAAAAGTTACAACAATTAATGCCGACATTGGTTTTGATGTTTTTTGGTTTTTCTTTTTGTATTAAGGACCGGAAATATTATAACCATGAAAACATAAGATTAAATAATATTTTCATTGGGTTTCATGCACGATGGGATTGAGAATGCTTCTATAAAAAAAAAGGGATTGAGAATGCAAAACCAAACAAAATAATAGTTAGAGTCCGTTTGGTTCGAGAATTAGGAGGAGAGGGCAGGGAAGGGGAGGGATTTTAACGGAGGGGAGGGGGAGGGATTTTAAAATTATTTTACTGTTTTACCCTTAAACTTAATTAAATAAAAGAAACTACTTGATCTTACAATTTCAGAGACCAACCAATGACAAACACACATCTAAGCTGCTTATTTTATCTCAAACTGACTCATATATTTTCCACAACAAGACATGAACCGGTGAATTAACATTAAAAAAAAAAGGATCAACAATCAATAATAAGTTGAATTAAAATAAGATAATAATAATAATAAGGTCGTTGACATCAACAAAGTAGTAGTAGAAGTGGTTTTAGATGTAACAGATTAGTGTTATAGATAATATAATAATAAAAGTTGTTAAAAAAAATATATAACAAAATAATAATAATAATTGTTATAAGAATAAGATAACCTAATAATAATAAATAATAATAAAAGTTGTTACAAGGTTAATATTGAGATTTGAAGGATAATTATGACAATGCAATCAAATTTTAAAAAGATTTGCTCCCCTCCCCTTCCCTCCCCTTCTAAAAATTGAACCAAACACTTATGCAATCAAATTTTAAAAAGATTTGCTCCCCTCCCCTTCCCTCCCCTCCCCTTCTAAAAATTGAACCAAACACTTCAAATTAAAAATCTCCCCTCTCCTCCCCGCCCCTCTCCTCCAAAACTCTCGAATCAAACAGACCCTTAAAGTATGCTTGTTTATTGAAAAGAGGAAATTGATTGATCAAATCAATTTAAGAATCAAACTTTAGCAAACAAACAAAGAATAGAATTGCAGTCGATAACGTGCTGCATTGATCTAATAAAGCAACTTTGTTTTTATAGGGTTAAATAGCTTTAAAAACTAGTTTTGAGATCCTCGTGCGGATGGAGGTTTTTTTCTTTTTTTATCTGCAGTTAAATGCCGAAGTAATTTCGATAGTTAGCTGCCGCATAAACATTTTTGTTTTTTACAAGTGATTTTCAACCTTATAATATGTGTATATAACAATTTTCATAAAGAGGAACACTGAAGCGTAAACAGGAAGAAGCTTCGCCCCAGTAAAAAGACTTGAAATTAAACTGTACAACAACATCTTCTTCATTTTCTCAAACACAACAATGATGAACCACGAGGACATGGTGAATAATATTAATTCGATGCTCCAAAAAGCAGAACCACCGGTAACCAGCGACTGTTGCATGTATAAAGTACCTTTTGCTATTCGCAGTCTCAACCAAGACGCATACACCCCCAAAGTCATTTCCATTGGCCCTTTCCACCACAATCACCACCACCACCACCACCACCTCCAAAACATGGAACGTCACAAACTCATTTACTTCAAAGCTTTTCTCCAACGAACCCAGACATCTCTACACACCTTCATCCACTACATAGATTCTGTTATACCTAATTTTCGTAGCTGTTATTCCGAAACCCTAGAGTTTACTCACATGGAGCTTGTTCAATTAATCTTAATCGATTCTGGTTTCATAATTGAGCTTTTCTGGAGATCCTATTATGATGATTGGTCTCAAGATGATGGGTTTCTCTTAAAACCTTGGTTAGCTTCTAGTATAAGATTAGATTTGTTGTTACTTGAAAATCAATTACCATTTTTTGTTATCGAAGAAATTTACAATCTTTCATTTACTTCTATAAATGCTACTGTTCCTAAGACAAACATCCCTTCTTTTCTTGAACTCAGTTTTGATTATTTTGCATATTACAATAAATCAAACTTGGGTTTTGATAATGGTGATTTTAGTATATGGCACTTCACTGATTTGATTAGGATATTTCATTTGCAACACCCTTTGCAAAGACGGCCACATAGAATTGATGAACCCATGAAACATCTACAGAGTGCCACTGAGTTGTTAGAAGCAGGGGTGAGGTTTAAAGTGAACACTAAAAGTGAGTGTTTACTTGACTTGAAGTTTTCGGGACGAATTCTTGAAATTCCACAATTAAAAGTTGAGGATTGGACCGAAATTTTGTTTCGGAATATGGTTGCTTTGGAGCAATGTCACTACCCTAATGAGTCATACATTACTGATTATGTTGCTGTTTTGGATTTCCTTATTAATACTGGCAAGGATGTGGATATACTTGTTAAGAAGAGAATATTGGTTAATTGGCTTGGGGATAGTGATTCTGTGGCTAACTTGTTTAATAGTCTTTGGAAAAATGTTACACATTTGAATTTCAGTTCTCAGTACTCTATTCTATGTGAGGACTTGAATGGTTTTTGTAGCGATCCTTGGCATAAATTGAAGGCGACTCTCAGGCGTGATTATTGCAGTAGTCCTTGGCAAACTGCTGCTTCCATTGCTGGAATTTTACTACTTATTCTCTCTTTACTTCAATCAGTTTGTGCAGTGTTGCAAGTTGTACAACAATATAACGATTCATAGTAAGTTCAATCATCGTTGAATTCATAATTATTGTGATTATTGTTACTACCGATTTAAGTGTTTTAATGGTTTCATTATTTTGCATGTTGTACTAGATTGAAATTGCAACTTCATATAAATAGACTTTGCATGAAATAGTAATGAAACCCCAGTAGTTAATCAGTGGATCACTGACCATACAAGGAGATAAGTGAAAGAAAGTTAAACCAGTCAAATTAAGTTAAGTGATGGTAATAAAAGTCCGGGACCGGATGAGTTTAATTTTGCATTTGTTAAGGAGTTTTGGTACTTGATTAAGGGAGAGGTGAGAATAATGTTTGATCAATTTCATGCAAATGAGGTGTTACCAAAGAGTTTATTGGCGTATTTTGTGGCCCTTATCCCTAAGATTTCGTCCCCTTTGGAATTAAAGGATTATCGACCAATTTCTTTGCTTGGGAGTCTTCATAAGCTTCTAGCAAAGGTGTTGGCTAGAAGGTTGGCGGGAGTTTTGGGCTCGGTAATTTCATCATCTCAATCGGCGTTTTTAAAGGGTAGGAATTTGGTGGACGGTGTTTTGGTGGTGAATGAATTGGTGGATTATGCAAAGAAAGTAAAGAAAGATTGTCTTATTTTTAAAGTTGATTTCGAAAAGGCTTATGATTCGGTGGATTGGGTTTTTTTGGAGTATATGATGGTGAGAGTGGGGATGTGCGAGAAGTGGGTGGCTTGGATGAAGGCGTGTGTGTTTGGTGGAAGTATGTCCATTCTTGTTAATGGAAGCCCAACGGAAGAGATTAACATTCAACGGGGTCTTAAACAAGGGGATCCGTTAGCCCCTTTTTATTTTTGTTGGTTGCGGAGGGCTTTAGTGGTTTGATGAGGAATGCGGTGGATTTGAATTTGTTTGAAGACTTTAAAATTGGAGACAATGGTTTGACGGTGTCTCATTTACAATATGCCAATGATACTCTTTGTATTGGGAAAGCAACGGTAGATAATCTTTGGATGATGAAGGCGCTTCTTAGAGGTTTTGAAATGGCATCGGGATTGAAGATTAATTTCTTTAAAAGTTCTCTTATAGGGGTTAATGTTCCCGGGGAGTTTATGTCGATGGCTTGTGATTTTTTGAATTGTAGTGAAGGTAGTCTCCTGTTCAAGTATTTAGGGTTACCGGTGGGTGCTAATCCGAAGAGTATGTCGACATGGGAACCAATGGTGGAAAGTTTGTGTGGTAAGTTGAATTCTTGGGGGCATAAGTATATTAGTTTTGGAGGAAGAATCATCCTTTTGAATGCGGTGCTTAATTCTATCCCAATTTTCTATTTGACTTTTTTGAAGATGCCGGTTCAAGTGTGGAAGAGAATAGTGAGAATTCAAAGAGAATTTCTTTGGGGTGGTGTGGGAGGGGGGAGGAAAGTTAGTTGGGTTAAGTGGAAATCGGTGTGTCAACAAAAGGCAAATGGAGGTATAGGGATTAAAGATATTCGGGTTATGAACGTGAGTCTTTTGGCCAAGTGGAAATGGAGGTTACTAGATGGGGAAAAGGCTCTTTGGAAAGATGTTTTAGAGGGTAAGTATGGCCCTTGTAAGGAGAGCTTGTTGGTGGGAGGCATTGCTTCTTGGCCGCGTAATGCTTCGGTTTGGTGGAAGGATGTAGTGAGATTGGAAGACTTTGGTGGCCAAGGGTGGTTTAATAGCGAGTTGAAGCGAAAAGTGGGGAATGGTGTGGATACAAGCTTTTGGATGGTCAATTGGTGTGGAGGTAGGAGCTTCGCTTTAAAATATCCAAGACTTTTTTCGATTTCAAATCAAAGAGAGGCTATGGTAGGGGACATAGGGGTGGTTACGGAGGAAGGATTGGTTTGGAACTTTAGTTGGAGAAGAAGACTATTTGTGTGGGAGGAAGAGTTGTTGTTGAGTCTTATGGAAGATTTGGAGGGTATTACTATGTCAAATGAGGATGATGTGTGGAGATGGAATCTAGAAGACAATGGCATTTTTTCGGTGAAATCGGCTTACTTGAAGTTGGAAGGGTTAGTGTTGTTAGAAGATTTGTGGGGAGAGGTTGAGAAAAGGGTGTTTGCTAATATGTGGGATAGTCCGGCGCCATCAAAGGTTGTTGCTTTCGCTTGGAGGGTGTTGCTTAACCGTATTCCGACTAAAGGCAATCTTGCTTTTAGAAATGTGTTACCCCCGGAGACATCCTTGTTGTGTGTGATGTGTAATAGGAAGGAGGAATCGGCTCTTCATCTTTTCTTACATTGTGATATGGCGGCTCTTGTGTGGTTAAAATTGATGTTGTGGTTAGATTGTTTATTTCTATCCCCTCCTAATTTGTTTATACATTGGGAATGTTGGAGTGTTAGGGGTAGAAATAAGAAGGTGAAGAAAGGCCTTTGGTTAATTTGGCATACCACCATTTGGGTCTTGTGGAAAGCGAGAAATGATACGATTTTCAACGGGCAAACTTTTGAGGTGGATGAATTGGTTGAGGAGATTAAAGTGTTATCTTGGAGGTGGTTATTGCATAGGACTCATTCTCTGTCGTGTCTCTTTTATGAATGGAGTTGGAATCCGATGTTTTGCCTCGGTAGGTAGTGCCTGTGTTTCTGCAGCAGTTGCTGTCTGGTGGTAGCAGGTTGTTTTGCTGTGTTTGAGCGTTTTCCATCACAGTTTTGGTGTTTTGTTTTCCTGCTTCAGTTCGGCTGGCAGTTGGGAGGTTTAGATAGTTTGTTTTAGTGAGGCAGTGATATGCTTTGGGTGTCTTTAGCTGGTATGCGCTTGGCATATTGTAGATGGCAGCCTCATTAAATTTTGGGATGGTTTTTATTTTCGTTGTAAGTTTTGTTTTTTCCATCCGCGAGTGTTTGTGCGCCTTGCATAAATCTTGACGAAAATAATATTTGCTATTTCAAAAAAAAAAAAAAGTCTCTGGCGTTTTTAGTTCTTGAGTAATATGTAAAATTTTAGCATTTCTGGGATTAGATTTTTTATTTTTTCTTGTATGCGTCCAACTTGATAAAATGAAGAAGTGTTCGGTGCTGCAATAATGCTTGCTGGAATAGAATTCCTAGATAACTACCACTGCAAGTTTGCAACTATACATATTTCTTATTTTTTTTTTAAGTAAAGTTATTTGAATATGTGAATTAAAGTTATCTTGTTTATCTAGTGGTTCGAATTGAAACACTAAGTTGATTGGAGCTACAAATTATTAAGGCCAATTATTAATGGTTTACATATTTTACTTGAGTTTGATTTTGGCTTAGAAAGTGATTAACAATTCATTGCAAGGTGCCCACTGATTTTGGTTGTTAATGTTGGTAGAGAATTTTGTTTACATCAAAGAATTATGTGGCATGATTGATGAAAACAATACAATTTAATCTGCTAAGATGTACTATCAATTATGAGATTGGCTGCGGCTTAGCCGCAAGGTATCGAACACGCATCTGCACATTTCTCCATCTATTTGGAGGGCAGAAGAGAAATCCCAGACTGAGGCCTAATTGCAGAATTTTACACTTACTAAAATTTTAAGCAGGTAAAGAAAATTTGGAATAGAATATTTTCATGCGTAAATTTTACCAAAATTTTAAAATGATAAGATATTTTTGTAAATGGCCAAAAAAATATTAGGGAATAGAGGCAATTGGCCTCAAATAAGGTAAATACTGTATATGTTATGGACTTCTGTTTTTTAAAGATAACAAATTATTTATAATATAATTTATAATTTTTTTACATTGTGTTTTGTTTCGTTTACATTGTGTTCTCTTTGTGCTGATGTATTTCAGATTCTATATGCGCAACATTTATTTTACTTGTTCGGTTTATACAATCCGAAGTATATCAATATAATTAATTCAGTGTGATTAACAACTGGTCTCATGGGGTTTCACACTGTTTGAATTGAATATCCCAAAAAATATATGGATGTTAAATATGTATTTGGATTCTACACGTCGAACCAATATAAAACAACATTTTTTGTTGATTTGTTGGCAAAATACTTTGTCTTCTGTGTTATGATATCTTTCAGAATTATATTCTGATATTTTATAGTAGTAAATATGTTTTTTTAAATATGTTTTAGACTGGTATAATTCAAATATGAGCAAATTAGAAATTTCATATAGCGCACGAGAGGAGTATGTTTTTCTGATTGTTCCACAAAACTTCCCTCTAATGTACTACCTGTTTTTGCCACTCCATCATATTCTGGGTCTTAGTTGCATCTGAGGCCCAATCATAACTCTTTAATTCTTGAGAATCTCAATTGGAATTTCCAACTGTCTGCCGCCTGGACCCACATAACGTTCCCCAAAATTCTCCTTGACTGTCGTTTTGGTTTCTATCATTTTCGATAAAAATTCTGTTGGTTCCCTTTTTCAATTGGTTGTTCATTACTGTCATTATTGTCGTCAAACTCTTACACTCCCTCAAGCATTCCCATAAATGGACACATTTTGTTTAAGTTTCAAAATACTAAGAGAAAAATGCTAGCAACACACACTTTTCAACACACTCTTTTTGATTGGTTAAAAGAGAGTGTGTTGGAGAGTATGTGTTAGAATAAGTGTTGGTAGCATTCCTCATACTAAGAACTTTACTAGGTGGTAATTCCTTAACATAAAATGATTAAATTTGATATCTCATATCCGAGATTTTCAATTAAGAATTATGGGTATAATGCAGATGCTGTTGCCATGCAATTGAAAGATAACTCAGGAGATATCACTAACCTGAGGGATAGGTATTTTGCTTGCGTTGTTTCTATGCTGGCTCATACAGACATGATCCCAGCTGATAAGGTTGATTTGGCGACAGTTGATAAAAACATTTCTGCTAAGATTTCAGATTTGACATTGTCAAATGGGAAGATGATGACAGATCTTGTGCTTAAGGTGGCCCTCCATACTTTTTGCCATGATATGAGTCATGGAAGTTTGAAGTGTTACGGTGCATTTACTAAGGAAAGTGGCAACATTACCAGTGAAACAAGATTGGTTAACATCTGCAGGGCAATTCATGCTGCTGGTTCAGTTCAGAAAATCATGGACATGCTGACCTTGCGAGACATCAATGCTGAGAACAGTGTATTTTCATACATGCTAGTAAGGTTATCCAGCCCAGGGTTGGTGAAGAAAGCTCTTCAACTCATGCCCTATAACCCTATTTACGAGTACTTTGATCCAGTAGCTCTAACGGCTTATAAGAATTTTGATCAAGCTGGTCTGGCTGCACAGATTGCCGCAGGTCCGCTTCGCATTTATTGTGAGGGAAATATTAATCCATTGACAATTGCTAATTATTCTGAGGATATTAAGTTGTCCCAACTTGCCCCTATTGCCAAAGCTCCATACGATGAGCCCACACTAAGGCTTGTGAAGATCATACTTGATGAATATGGGATCCAGTATGGTAGATGGTATCAGGGGATTAAGGCAGCTGCAATAGAAACTCCAATTGATACCCGTTTCAGGGCTCTTGTTAAGAAAATCTGCGAAGTAGCTTAATGATCTTAAAAATAATGTTGCTCATTTGAATTTCAGTACCCATTACTCTATTCAATGTGAAGACTTGAATGGTTATTGAGTGATCCTTGGCTTAAATTGAAGGCTACATTTCAGGCATGATTATTGCACTAGTCCTTGGCAAACAGCTGCTTCTGTTGCTGGAATTTTACTACTTATTCTCTTTTTACTTCAATCAGTTTATTCTGTCTTGCGAGTTATGAAGCAATATAATAACTCCTAGTGAGTTCAATCATTGTCGGATTCGTGACTATTGTAATAATTATTACCGATTTATGTTAATTCAATGGTATCTTTGTTTTGTTTGTTGTTTTAGATTGAAACTGCAATTTCATATACAGAGATTTTGAATGAAGTACTTGTGGAATCCCAATAATTAATCAGTCACATCTTCACTCTAATACTCACAGTCTCAACCAAGACGCATACACCCCAAACTCATTTCCACTGGCCCCTTTCACCACTGTCACCACCCCCACCTTCAAAACATGGAACATCTCAAACTCATTTACTTCAAATTTTTTCTCCAACGTGCTTAGAGAAGTTTAAACACGTTGTTCTGCTACATAGATTCTATCTTATCTCATTTCAATCACTCTTATTCCGAAACCCTACACTTTACTCATGATGAACTTGTTAAGTTATCTTAATCGATTCCGGGTTCATAATTGAGCTTTTCTGGAGATCCTATTACGATCATTGGTCCTAAGATGATGGGTTTTTCCTAAAACCTCTGTTAGACACTACAAGATTAGATTTATTGTTACTTGAAAATCAGCTTCCCTATTTCTTTATTGAGATTACGTATTTACATTCTTTCATTGACTTATATATATCACCAAGTCTAAGATCCCTTCTTTTCTTAAACTTTACTTTTTATTATTTTGATTATTAATAAATCAAAATTGGATTTTGATGATGGTGATATTAGTATAAGGCACTTCACTGATCTGATTAGGATATTTCATTTGGAACATCCTATTGAAAGTCGGCCGGGTCATGGACTTCGACGAATCTATGATATATCTACCCAGCACCACTGAGTTGTTAGAAGCTGGAGTTAGGTTTAAAGTGAACACTAAAACTAAGTGTTTACTTGACTTGAGGTTTTCCGGACGAGTTCTTGAAATTCCTCAATTGAGAGTTGAGGATCGGACCGTAACTTTATTTGGAATATGGTTGCTTTGGAGCAATGTCATTACCCTCATGATTCCTATATTTGTGATTATGTTTCTGTTTTGTATTACCTTATAAACAGGTAGGGATGCGGATATACTTGTTAAGAGAGGAATACTGGATAATATGCTTGCAGACAGTGATTCTGTGGCTAACTTGTGTAATGGTCTTTGGAAAAATGTTTCACAAATGAATTTCAGTTCTCATTTCTGTCTTCTTGGTAAAGACTTGAATGGTTTTTGTAATGATCCTTGGCATAAACTGAAGGCTACTCTCAGGCGTGATTATTGCGATACTCCTATGCAAACTGCTGCTTCCATTGCTGGGATTTTACTACTTGTTCTCTCTTTACTTCAATCAGTTTGTTCTGTCTTGCAAGTTGTACAGCAGTATAATGCCCCCTTGTAAGTAGTAAGTTCAATCATTGTTGAGTTCATGATTATTGATATTATTATCACCGATTTACATTGTTTGTTCCAATGGTTTCATTATCTTGTGTGTTGTATTAGATTGTAATTCTAAAATCATATAAGTAGGTGTTTTGCCTGAAATAGTTATGAAACCCCCGATAATTAACCAGGGGATCAATGACCTTACATGGTGGTAAGCGAAAAAAGATAAACCAATCAAATTAAGGTAATAGAAATCCAACTAGATAGCATGAAGATGTGATTGATGCTGCAGCAATGCTTGCCATAATAGATCTCCTTCATAACTACCTACTCTACTCCTTCATAACTAGATCAATGACCTTACATGGTTTTTCTTATACTCTCTTTTTAAGGAAAATTATGTATGCATTTAAGATATTAGTTCAAATTCAAAGTTGATAGGATGTACAAACTACTAATGGTCTGCATCATTATGGGAAGGAAAGCTAGGGGTGCAGGTACCAGAGACGGGATTTGAGAGATTATACAGATACCAATCCTGTTACTTGCCAAATAAAACTGATAGTGTGGTTGGCAAAATCTAGGGGTGCAGGTAGCTGCTCCAAGCTAATGTCATTCTGTCTTTTATGTTTAAAAAACGAGGCTACAAGCCCAAACAAAAGAAATACACATGTCATCCTAGGAGAAAACTTTGTGACAATTGCTTGTTAGGCACGCTGTGATTGCTCTCAGGCACCTATCAAACTGCCATTTGGCTCTTTTTAAATTGGTTCACCTGATTTAAAAAGTGTTCTCGAGCGATAGGTGACTACTCTTCGGATTTCCTGGGTGCCTAAAGAGCAGGGTTTAGATCAGTCACTTTTAATTCCTCATATATAGCATAAAGATAAGTATCGTCTGCATATTTCACACACTTTTAATTCCTCATCATATATAGCATATTAAACTTCTTTTGTATTGCTTGACTGATCTGAACACTGCATTAGACAAATGTGCATAAACTGGGTTGTATATATATTTTTTTCCAATGTACTTGCATCTTTACACAATTTTTGTATTTTGAACATATCTTGAGTTAAAAATAATTCCTTGTAGAAGAAAAACTTGAGATAAAGATCTGGGACACATCATATATCAGATTGAGATAAAAAAATCAGGATGAGGGTACTGTCAGTCTGTAACTATAGTTGCTAAGTAGTTGGTTGATAACTTGAGCTTTAAGTTCCAATTAAGGTTAATCAAGTGACAAGTTCTTATCTCTAATATGATTTAAGGACTCCCTATAGTATTCACTCCAATAATAGAACTAAACGTAGATTCTTAACTTATTTTCTGTGTCACCAATAAAAGCAAAAAATTATAGATAAAACTTGTCATTGTAGATGAACCTTCCTTTCTAACCAACGGAATCTAGCACATGCACAATAAGAGTTTGATTTCTAATCACCTCTGCATTAGCATCCTTCAATAGAGCAGAAATTAAAGTGGTTTCAACTAGATTTCTAATTTGAAAGGTCTATAGCTAATCATGTTCTGCTTATATATTTAGTTACTATTTTTTATTTCCACTTTTAGGATATTTTTAATTTCTAAAAAAGAAAGCTTGCATAGAAGTGGAAGCTTTGGTTTTTGAGTCTTCCTAATGACTATATTAAAGAATTCTGAAATCTCTATCTTAATTCATTCTTAATTTATATATATAACAAACACATTTCCACTCTCTTTTAAATTTACATACCCGTATGATACTGGTGTAATTTAGATTCATTGAATAAGTGATGTATTAGTTTATAATATATACCACATATTTCTTATTCAATGAATTAAAAAGTAGGTTTATTTTTGTTTAAAACAGTGTTTGGAGGGATGTTTTGCGAACAACTAAGTTTGATAAAAAAAACAACCAACTTGGTCAAGTGTCTAATTTATTTATTTTGAATGACAAATGTTAGTATGTTACTAATTGTTATGTTAACATTATTCTCTTTTAATTTGTCACAATTCGAACCATAAACTTTTAACTAATCAACTCCTTTGATCGCTCAAATCAATTGAACTATACAACTTTTCACTCAAGTGATTAATTGATTAATGAACTTCATCTGATGATAAACCATTTAAGAGAACTAATCAAACTATATTTACCTTCCAACCAAACTTGAGATTAATATTGTTAACACAATTGTTTTAAGACAATAATTCGTAGTCTAATTTTATCTTATTTTCTAACTTAAAATCCATGTTTCACTTGGGTAGCTACAATACAATTAATATATGAAATTGATAAAGACAAATTTATTGATCTATGAACTTTTTTCCTTTTATTTTTGAGTTTGGGTAGATGCTGTTCCCTGCTTTTTCCCACGTAGCACTAGCACATAATATGAATCTCAAATATATATGTATTACTTTGAGAGAGGTAGTGTGTTTGACCTGTAAACCAAAGCCATAACCATTTATTTTAAAGGAATAAAAAGGAAGCCTTTAAACATGCTTACTTGGGTTAAAAGGAAAAGAAAAGGGAAAATAAAGCTTTTGAAAGTGTATCTCATATTTTTAGTGCATGGAATTGGATAAAAAGTCCTCTTATTTTTGTTAACCTTGACTGCCACAGTATAGGATTTTCAATCTGACCTAGTTTAGTTTTGATGGCATTTAGGGACCTATGTGACATTACAAAATCCTCATGATTAAAGATGTTTTTAAATGCTTTCATGAACAAAGGTATTTGGTAGGTCTTGTCTTTGTTAGATTGGCATGTAAGAGACAAATTCACACACAAACACTCACAAAAGAAAAAGCACTCAACTAAAAAGAGTATATGAATGCGCACTGTGTCTAGTTATGAATCATTATACTTGAAAACAATTATAATTTGAAAACTAAACATCAAATATTCCAACACTTGACTTTTATTTTTTATTTTTAAACAAATAGCTCAATTAAATCACCATCCAATTAGAACCTAGATCTGGAGCATTTGAAATTCCACTCAGTTTCACATAGTAAACAATCTTAAGCGTTAATTTGAGATTAAATCGACTCAGAGGATTAAACAATATTAAAAATAGCTTTAAATGATTTTAACTGTTTGAAATTAGATGGTTGATATCAATAACTGTATCGCACTTACTACGCCAAATCCAAATCCTCTAATCACATATTTCAAGGATGAATCCTTAGCATATGATTTTTTATTTAAGCTTTCATGTAATGAGTGCATGCAACTCCCGCAACCAATAATGATGACGAATGAATTGCAATGGAATTAAAATTTGGAACCTCAAAGCACATGATTGAGCAAGCTAGCTAGCGCAGGAGGGTACTAAAGCACATGATTGAACAAAGCATATGAAGTAACATAAAGCTTAGACTAAAGTGAATTTAGAGAATCTTGTTAAAAGCTATATAATGGAGTGTAGTAGCAGAACTAATGAAGTTGTGGCTACTTTTGACCAATAAATGTTGCTATTAAACGTAATCCAACATGTCAATGGGGAAACCCAGGGAATATATCATAAGCTTGTAAAGTTATGGAATCCTATGTTAATTAATAATTTTTTATCTGCTTGATTGGAACCAGGAAGCTTAATTTGATTTTGATTAAGTAACATGATTAACCCCCTCCGTTGATTAATAAGAAATTAGTTGATAAGCATTCCTTGAGGTAGTATTGATTAAATGACTTGGAATCTTGATATCGAATCCTTATCTGCAGGGGCCCGGAAAGGAACTTTAAGCTATTTATCTATTTTTGTATGATGAATATGTTGGAAAAATATGAGAGTAAAGGGTTGAAACATTTTATCTCAAAAAAATAAAATAATACTTGAGCATTTTTTACCAAACAAACTTGAACATTAAATAATAATACTTATATTTAAACACCCACAAATTAACACTTTATTTTATCTCTATCTCTTTCTTCTTATCACATCACTTTATCTACAAATCATTTTCCAATAAATAACTCTTTCAAAAAATTAGTAATATGTAAAAAAAAGGGGGGAAACTACTTAAAAAACAAAGAAGGTAACAACATATAACAATACCGGGTCTCACATTCGTACTTAGATGAAAGTGTTCAACATATCAATATCTTCATTGTCAAACTGAGTTAGACCTTTCAGACCGTCACTTCATTTTTTATTATTCAAAATTGCAACAAAAATGATCCAAATCATGATAACTTGATAACCAATAATGCCGCACACTACACCTTTGTTCTTACTATCTGCTACTTATTCTATTCTCTTGTCAAGCTTATTTTTAACTTTCACATACATTACCAAAAATATGTTGAATACTTAATGCATCTATTATATTTTATTGTATGGAAAATGAAATTTATATAACCCTTTTGTGACAACTCTCTCTTATACTCTTATTTTGTTTTTATTCTCCCTATTGTTTTTATCCCAAAACAAGAGGAAAGAAAATGTTGTACCAAAAGTTACTCCAAAGGAAAAAGATAGATAGTGCAAAGGAGAGACGACAAAAACCGACGAATGTTTAACGGCTGTTGGATTGTATTGTGATGTTAGCCATGTTCTACTTTTGTTTGTTTAAAAATTATAAATGCACGGCCACCTTTTTATCGTGTGTATGTCGTGCGTTCAAGTTTTCGCACCATATAACATGTCTCTATTCCAAAATAGTTTTACATATATCATTTCTCTTTATGTATAGACTATTCTCTTTAGATATATTCATTTATACATGAATGTAATCAACTTTAACATTTTTATTTTTTAATTTGTAAAAAAAAAAAAAACTTTATTTTTCAAGACATCTAGAGTTTGTTTGACAAGGGCAAAACACTAACTTATAGCGGATAATTTATGGTGCAAATATTTGTATTTTAAAGTTGATAACATTTTTCTCTTACGAGCACATACCATTTTTTGAAATCTTACTTTAAATAGTGTTTGAACTTATACCTCGTAGCATGTGAAGTTTTCTTAATTAAAAGTATATGTTTTGGCCATCAGCTACGATATTAGCTCATTCGCTACAAGCTAAGTAACTTGAAGTCATTGTTTAAGGCCTTACCTCTCATTTCTCATTCAGCTCAAAAGTGATTGTGGGTTGGGTTTATCTTATCATAAAATTCGCCTTATAGAAACCAAAATAAAAGCTTTCTTTCTTTGGACCGTTACGTTAATACGTATATGTGTCTGTTGTGCGTAATGCTCTTGAACCCGTTGGCATTCAAAAGACTACTGGAACCCGTCTCTACTAAATATAAAGGTACGTAGCTGAGGGGGGGGGGGAGTAAAAAAGAGAAGAGAGCATCTTTTATTCTTTTCAGAACACATCTTTGCATCAAATTTTAATCATAAGAGAGAGTACTGAAGGAACACATTAACACTAATATTATTAAATCGTTGATACTGAAAAACAGTACATGGGCTAGCTAGATACATAGCTAACTGCCGAGATACACTAATCAGCACCAACCATACTCAAAATCAAAATATTCGAACCTAAAGATTCCTAGCTAGCTGGATACAAGAAAATCAAAACAAGAAGGGAAAAAAAAACGAAAGTAAACATTGATAGAGACCAAAAATAAATAACTATTTCTAGGAAATATTATAGCCTCTCTCAATTATCTCTTCTTGGACATCAAACCTGGAATTAAAAATAAAAAAGGAGCACATTAATGCATGCAATGTAACTCTATGCCAAAAAAAAATATATACATCCAATAATTAATTGGATAATCAACTATATATAAATGATATCAGAATGAATTACCAGATGGAGAAAGTTCACGATAAAAAGGAAGATCTTCCAGTACTAGAGTCCCTTGGACCGTTGCATCGGTAGCATTCCATTCTATTGGCGAAGTTATGCTCGTTACACCCAGACCTACACATTTCAATTCTTGGTAATGTCAGGGGAGTTTCGTTTGTCTCATTATAATGGTCGCATTAATAGTGTCACATTAAAAGTTTCATATTGGATGAGAGATGATCATGGTTATAAGTAAGACTTACAAATATATTTTGTGAGATTGTGTTAGATTAACCACAATATTTTTAAGAAGTATCGCATTAATATGACACTTATAATTATGAGACGGAGTAAACATATATTATAAGTTTTAAATGAGGACGAAGTTGCAAAGTATAATGAAAGAAATGATTGACATGAAACCTGGTGCATATCCAGTCACCGGATTTCCAGCCGGGGCGAGTGGAGGCACCACCACCGCCGCTGCCTCCTCCAAAACCGTATGGTGATCTCAACAATCGTGGCATGTCTGAGGAGTCAGAGGAGAAGGTATCAATATCCTTAGGGGCACCACATTTGAAGCAGCTGGAGCGGCTGGCAAAGTTGTGAGCTCCACAGTTTCCAACAGTGCAATACCAGTCACCAGGACGGACATCAGGGCCGGTGGTGAAAGGAAAAGGGGAGCTAGAGCCTCTTCCACCAAGAAAGGAGCCACCAAAATCAACGGAGCCGCAGCCAGAAGTCATTCTTGACTCCCCACATCGCTGGCAAGATTCTCTTCTTTGAAAGTTGAGGTGGTTGCATGTCCTGCAGTTCCAATCTCCTGGTCTGCTCATCTTTCTCCTTAATTCTGTTATAAACAAATATCAAATATTAGAATGAATATAACTAACGTTCATTCTGTTACACAGAATTCAGTTATGTCAGTTGCACCCAACAATGTTTACTTACCTCACTTGAGTGAGTGAGCAAGCTAGTTTGGACAGTAGTGAACACAAGAAGTAGAGCGAGTAAGTTGAAATGAAAGTGATGAGAAGAGTAATTGAGATCATGGTGGCTTTATATACTGCCAAAATTATTCAAGCCCCTCCCTCGATTTTCGGACAAATCTCTAGCCAGCCAGTGCGCACTAGGTAGGGTAGGGTAACCTCTCCTCTATTAATTCTTTCTTTTTGGCTTCCTTCAACCAATTGCCATGTCATCAAAAACTATATTTATAAGTAATTTTCCAACGGCCACTCCATTTTACCCCATTTATACTCCCTCTATTTTTTTTCTTCCCTAAATCATGTATCCTCTGCACGCAATTGCCTATTTTATACTAATGTTTTCCGCCTTGTGAGACCCCAAGTATACTCCCTCTTTTTTTCTTTTTTTTTTACCAATGAAACATCTAACAAAAATCACTGGTGTTTAAAAAACTTGTTTGAGTATAAATTTATCACGTGTTAATTTTACATATGTATCCATAAAGAAATTATTAATATAATGTTAAATTAAATACGGGTAACTTTGTAAAGAAAACATAAATGTATATGATTTTGTTAATGGTCTTATGTTAAGGAAAGGAGAAAATGTATCTTTATAAATAAGGGCAAAGTGTATGTATGTGTGAAAGTGTGATCAATGCTAGTATTATGGACAGCCCAAAAGGTTGTGCTGAACGACCTTACACCGGGAGAATGTCAATCTCAAGGGGGCCAAAACACATCTTTGACACTATTGGATTCTTCATCGAACATAGTCCAATTCTTATCTACACCACTCTTACATCAAACATGCACCGAACAAATATTCCTCGTAATCCATAACATTTTTTACCATCATAATCACCCAACTTTCGACTTTTACTGAACTTCGTCGATCTTAAACAGCTCTTCCACCATAATTCCATGAAGCTCTGCTCCCACACTTATAAAAGGAACCTTTGATCGTTCCACCAGCAACACACTATTTCTATCTCGACACCTCTTTTACTTTTTGGTCTCGTACTTTTTGGTACCTCCAACTCGCTCCACAATTGTTGCTGCTAGTCGCATGCCGTTCTTTTATCAATTGAAAGTGTCTTGCTAGCACGCAGCACTCCCCATCTCTTTATTGAAAAACTTCCATGTTTTTCAAATAAAAATAAAAAATGCAGCAAATTTTCTTCATTCTCCATCCCAAAATATGTAAGGGAAATTTAGAACATAAATTTTAGAAATTAACATGAACCCAAAAAAACCACCATTCGTGTGAAGTCTCCGTTTTAAAAAATGAATGGTGATGGAATGAAAAAAACGCATACAAGAGGATTAATCTTAATATAGAGATATGCAACAAATATAGAATAAACAAATGGTGAGAGGTAACCAGAAATTACCTAGTTTGTGAAACAAATTAGTCCAATGGATCATTTGTGTGACATAGGTATTAGATTTTTGATGCTCAACTCTCCATGGATGAGCTCACTGGTGACCGAAAAACAATGTTTTGATAATTTTTGGCTTATTTAAAAAAAAATGTTGTAAATTAACTATTGAAGTTTAGTATGTTTTGTTCAACTTTGTCAAGCTGCGCTTTTTCGTTCCACAAAGCAAAATTAGCATTGCACCGCATTGCTCATGTCCTATATTTTAAATCTTGTAGTCATAAATATAAGACCTTTTGACTGTCCTCATTTACATTATTGAATTGGCGGGGAAATAATCACAATAAAATTTGTCCTCATGAGAAGTATGGATAAGAAGAAACACAATTCATTTGTTTTATCAGCAGACAAAATGAATATTCCTCACACTTCAAGGAAAAACCTTAAGATTGATCGCAGAGATTGTTGACCCCAGTGCTTACTAGTATGGCCCATGCATGCAGCTTAATTATATTCAAAAATAATTGCCAAGGAGATGTCATGTCTCACTTTGAATATTATGCTTTCACAACCTAGGCCGAGAGTTATTATGATATGAGGTCGTCACAAACCATATGGTAAAAATCGGCCATGCTTTATAATTTTGAATATTCCTCTTTTTGTACTTGAGACTTAATTTCTTTCTTTTTTGATAAAAGATTGATTTATTTTGGCTGTAAGTCAAAATGGTTATAATATCACATAGCCATATTCGGTAATGTTCTTTTTTAATACTTATTTATCATTTGCACTTCCTCTTATCAACCTACTTACTATCTTTATTGGTGCTCTTATATATTAAGAGGTAGCTTAAAGTAGTCACATCACATAATCACTTCATTTTTAATTTTAATGTCTAATAAACACTCATTTTCCCTAACCTAACAACTCTTAAAAAATCAATTTATTTTTGACATTGAATTCATTCGTCAATTTTTTATTTGAAATATGATGAAAAAATATTATAAAGAATGCAAAGGAACCACATTTATGCAAGGGAGAGACAATGCTTATACAAGTCTTGCATCTCAATATCAATCCTTCTTATTTCTTCTACATGTTGATAGATAAAACATCTCTTATTGAAGATGCTCTTAATGATCAAGATCATGGAATGTAAAATGTCTACAATCCTCCTAGCAACCTAATTAAATCAATTTTAGGTGTGTAAATAAAAGAAAATTAATTCCTTACAATTTTCTTGCGGTTCATTTTGGTCCCATGACAACAAGAAAAAACCTACTATGTGAACTTTTAGAATTCCGTTGAAAAAATCTCAAAATCCTCACCATCAGGAGAGATGGATTGATTCAATTGAATGTTTGAGGTCTGCTGAATGGAATTTCAAATCACATTAACGATAAGATACTATGGTACATATGTTGGGAGTTATGTAGATGATAATTTATCAACGTTATGCATCAACCCTACTCTTTGTAAGCGGTCCCAATAGTGATTAAAAGCTGTCCCTAAATGAAAATATCTTCTAAATAAACTCATTGGTTTTGATGTTTTTTTATTTATTTTTCTTCTTATGATTGAGATCATATATAGTACTAATTCTAATCTTATTATACGAAAAAGTTCAGTCAACAAAATTTGATGTATTTGGTTTAAAATTTTGTTTAAATTCATCAACCTTTATTGATCAAAGTTTCTCTAATATATAGAAGGACCATAAGAGCAATTGATTGTATTGCAGTAAAATACACGATTGAGCATGGTCAATTAGTTATGAAACTAACTGAATAGGTTCATTCTGATTGATTTTTTGTGCGACTGTCTCTTTATAATAATAAGAATTTTCCTAAAGAAGTTCCTACTGGATCGCTTCTTGTATTTTGGAAGCTAAGATCAAGAATGTAAATATTAATTGTGGAGTTATTGTTTTCTCCCATTCAAATCTTTGATGTAGGATTAATTAGCATCCATCTTCTATGGCAAAAAGTAAAAAGAGATTGATATTTGAACTTCTCTTTTAAATTTCACCTCTCTCTTTTCTAACATAAAAATTGAGTGCAAAGAGAGTGTGGTAAATTTTTTTAGATATGTGAAGTGAGCATATATTCCAAAAATGTGTATAGCTCCAAGACGTAGGCGAAGTAAAAGTAAAAGTTGCATGGCAATTACTTCAAGGAACGTCCTTGGTTTTCAAATTATTGCACTAGGAAACCAAACCATTTAGTGAAAGAGAAACGATTCTCATTGATGACTAAATGTCGATTGGAATTGAAGGAATAGTTCAAAAACCAAAGAAAGGAGAACAAAACTTGGTATAGTTTCGATAAAGATAGTTGAAGATGATGATGGAAGAGAAGTCTTCGAGGTTTACATTTTGACCATCTTTTCCTTTTCTTTTTTCCCCTTCATTACACTTATATGGCTTTTTCGCTGTCATGTTCCTTTTCCTTTCTCACATTGTCATATATTCCCTCACCCTTTTCCTTTCTCTTTTGTGAACAAAAAAGAGAGATATATATATATAGGGAAAACATATAGCAACGAAAATCCCCCAAACTAAATAAATAAATGGAAATATTAAATCTAACTAATAGAAATCATCCACAATTTTAATTTCTTGGGGAAGGGTAAAGAAGGCTGCAGCAAGCTGTTGAAAGCAAAAAGAAAGGGTAAGGAGAGTACTGATTCGATTCTCTCATTGGGAAATGCTTCCATGCATGGCCATATCATCAAACCCATGGACGCCTAACGTATACAAATGGTACTATATTTACTTTATCTTTTTCTTATAATCTTTTTTTAATCATATTGTTAATATGGTATTTCAGTAATTATGGTTGAGCCTAACACAACCTTCATAAAATCGGTTTATGAGTTGATGACTGTCGTCACTTATAAACATTTGTCTATACCTGCTCTCATCTAATGTAAAACTTTTGAACATATTATTTCACGTCCATCACTTTTGAATTTGGATGTGGATATAAATAGTGGGTGATTCATAGTGAAAACCTGATAGCAGGTAATTCAATAAATTTTATAGGAGCCTCTAAATTTTATAGTGCATTCAACAAATTTTACTAGTTACCTAAGTATGTTGCGTGGACACGTAAATGAATATATAGTTTTAAGTATTAATATATTCAATTTACAGATGTGTTTAATATGGACGTACTAAAAATGATTCAAATGTATACATCTACTGTTTTTAGTAAAAACTGAATTTTATAATAATAAAAAAAGGAAGAAAAAAAATTATATTTTAGCCGTCATGCTTTTCACTCATTTTTACAATCAGACCTTATTAGCTGCATTATCTTGTAAAACTTTCTTTCCTTTGCTAGGAAAGGGGAAGTGGAAAAATTACCATATGATTTGGGTTGGATTAGAAGAGTGTATCATAAAAGTAACCAAATGATGTCAATAGAAGATGATTTGTGGGATCTTTCTCAAAGTCAAAGAAAGGTAAATGATCAGCCCGGTGACGATCGATGAATCGTAGTGGTTATCCACGATGATCCGGTACGATAGAGGTTGAATCTTCATGGCGGAGGTGAAAGATGTATTCAGGCACGTTAGCACTCCAACGTTAGTGTTAGAATATGGGAGATGTGGAAAAGTGCAGAAAAATGGTGAAAGTGAATCGTACCTTTAGGGTGATGAGAAATCACCCTTACATAGACACAAAGACACATAACTACCTCCGTAAAATACGGCATGATCAGTGGAGTCTATGTGGTTACCAGCATAGAGCTTAGAGTGCTCCCTCGCCGCATTGTCTATGGTTCCTCAAGTGTAGGTCCTATGGGTCCTGCTTTTGCAGATTTTTAGTCGGTATGGAACACTAAAACTGGATTTATTAAAAATAGGAGGGTTAACTGTTACACCGGATCCATATTAGAAAACTACTAAATTTACATATACATCTAAAATGGTTTTCTTACATAATACTTGCAGTAATATTTTTCTGAGAAATGATAACTAGACACATAATTTTAGACACAAATACAACACCAAGGGTATTTTCGTAGTTTTTAATAAAGCATAAGGGCATTGTTGGTTTTTCAGCAGGAACTTCTCTCTTTTTCATCTTCCTCTTTTCTTTCTCTCTCTCTCTCTCTTTCTTTGCATTTTCTTTATTCCTTCCCACACCTCCGTCCTCCACAAACACCACCGTCCTCCACCGTCATCTTCTTCACCAGCGCTCCCTCCATTCTCAACCACCGTCGTCATCACTCGCCATTAATCCGTTCAAATCTGTTCTCTCTCATGCCACCGTCGAAGACATTCTCTTCTCCCTCGTGCTGCTAGAAACCCATTCCGATCACCATCACAACGTCGGTGACGACCAGTTCAACCTACAAGTTACGACGGCGGTGAGGAGCAGATCGGACAAAAATGACGCAGGTGATGACGACGGTGGCCGAGAGAGAGAGAGAGAGAGAGAGAGCATGCACCTTGATGGCCGAGAGAGAGAGAGGCGTGTGAGAGAGGATGGCAGAGAGAGAAAAGAATGGAGGGAGCGCTGGTGTTGAAGGAGAAAGAAGAAAGTGATTTTTTTTATTTTAAATATGGGTATAAATGAACAGTAAATATGGTGGTGTCTGTATTGTGTTTGTTTTTTTGTGTTCAGTTATCATTTCTGTATTTTTTTACATAATATTTATCACGCTTGGCATAATAGTTTTCTTTGATAATACATGCAGCAATATCTTGTTGAGTAGTCAAATTTTAGTAATCATTGTTTACTTGCATTTATAACCCGTCTTTTATATCTACTTCAATTTCTTTAATCGTTCAAATCACTTGAACCATTTGCTACCGGTGTCCATCTCTCTATACATGACATAATATTAAGGTGTTTTTGTTTCAAGTCTAAGAATCACATTTTAAAAAAAACATAGTTAGAGAATGACTATATTCACATTTGTTAAAAGGTTAAGAAAAAAAGAGTATTTTTCAAAATAGAAAGTTCTCAAGAATGGAATAACATCATATAACTTTCAAAATTTACATGGATTATTATCATGTGAGAGTAAAAATGTGCCATCCTGATGAAATACTATATGGATTTTTTTTTAATTATAACTTTCAATTTTTAATCCATAAAACAAATTTTCAGGTAAGCTATCCCTAAAAATAATTTTTTAATACATAAAACAAACGCCTAAGGTAATTATTTCCTGACTTGCCTCTAGAGTTATAATAATTTTTTGAAAGCGAGCTTATAAATTTTTTTTTACTCGTTGAGAGTTATAATAGTAATACACAATTTTTATTATTCAAAATGAGAAAAATACGTATACATGTATGTCAGTACTCAGTATGTGTTACATCTACATAGTTTTGTTTTTAATTGTTGCATGCACGTGAGTTGGTAGAAAGACGTGAGTGACGCCATCGTAAATTCATAATGATAAAAAAATTTCCTTTTCTTTTACTTTTTAGACCTCCAAAATCTTTTATAATATGCTCATGAGAGTCCCCAAATGTCCATCTTCTTTGATTTTTCACAGTTTTTTTACCCTAATGTCCTTCTTCCTTGATTTGTTTAGTGCACAAAGCTCCAAACAATTAATACTGATCTCTCAATTATCTAATATCTCACTAATTAATTCCATATAGTATACTTTTTATGTTTCTATACACGATGCAATTACAAGTTTTCATTTTTCCTTTTTGCGTTGGTTTTCTTTCGGTAGTTCTTGGTTTTTCTCTCATGTGTGACGGTTGTATTTGGTTAGGATTAGCAAAAATCATGGACTCTTCTTTATTTCTCGGGCCCTAACTATGTATCCCTAGTCCCTACAATGACTTGCTTTTTGCACCCTTTTTCTCTTTCTTATAAGCACAAATTCATACGAGAAATAGAGACAAAAACACTAACATCATTGTGAATCGAGCAAATTATGTGGTAAAATGTACTCGCTGCGCCTTAAGAGATTGGTCTGCACATTTGTACGTAGATAATATGTTGGTTTACCCCCAAAAAAAAAAAACATTTTAATAAAATGTCAAATGATATAATGAACTCTAGCACTCGTTTTATTCACGTTTGGCTTATTACATTTTGTCTCAAAGACATAATAGAAATACATAAAGCAACATACATAACCATGGCTGAATAAAAATTTGCTAGATGTAGAGCAAATTATCCATGTCCATGTCCATGTCCTCCCACCAAAGCATTTCCAATCCCACAGAAGAATAAAAATGAGTAACCCTTGAAGGGGAGAAAGAAAAGTTTTATTTAGTGCCAAGATATAATAGGAGAGAGAGAGAATGAAGAGGCTATACCATTACCAATATACCCCACACCACTATCTATTCTATAACCCCCTTTTTAATTGCTTAAATTAAAAGTATGCTTCTATATCTATAACATGATGATTGAGCTTTACTTCTCTAGTTCAACCTTAACCCCTCAAGTGCCAAATTTGCAGTTAGCCATCTGCAAACTTCATCAGTCTCTTCAGGAACTGTGTAGTGACCTAACCTGCACACCAATAATATATTAGACTAATTTCATGTCATACACAAATATTATCACCTTTAGACTTTGTATAAATAAAGAGAAAATAAATTGAATACCCATCGTAGCTTCTAAATATAAGATTCTGGAATCCAGCTGAGCTTAAGGTCCTTGCAGAATTCTCTCCATGTTCATATGCAACCACATCATCAGCTACAAAACAAATTAAATATAAACATTTGCGACATGGCGATCATGAAATCAATTCGCTATTTCATAATTTACGATTGTACAAACAACTTTGAAGCTTGAATTACAATAAGGTTGCGAAAATTGATTTTGTAAAATTAATTTTAGTTAAAAGTGAGTTGAATAATAAATTTGAGTGTAAAAATCACATTTAGAGGCAAAAGCTACAAATCCTAGCTTCAAGTTAGAATCAATTCAAGAGAACCTCCAAACCAAAATCAATTTCACATCTTCACAATGACTGTTGATACATGTGTATAAAGTGAACCAAATGTTTGTTAAATGTTTCGATCATTCAATGAAATCAGAAAAATGTCAAAGTTGAACCAGATGAAGATGTTGACATGTCGGGATATCAGTAAAAGAATCATTTCATTTAGAATGGTAATTGCAGCTTGTGATAAATCAGTAAAGACTCAAACAAAGAGTTCCATACATACGAATACTGTTGACCTTTCTGGTAAGTATTAAGTAGTGGTTAAGAGTCTTAACCCATAACTCTTGCAAAGCATTTTTCTTTTTTCTTTGAGCACACAGCGCAAGAACTATTATTAGTTACCATTAAAGTTATGAAATTATGCTAATAAAAAAACTCGAGCGATGTGCAGGCCTCTCAATAGAAAATTTAAGAAATCATGTGGGAGAACAGATGAAACAATCATGCTTTTATTCCGAAATTAATAGAAAGGGAACTATTATAACATTTCAAATTTGAAGTTACAAAGGATAGTGATAAAAATTATAAATACCCTTTCCATGGCCGATAAATAAGGGCAACGATGCTGCACGCCTTATACCATCACGTGACCCTCCGATCTGGTTTCTCAAGGTCCTGTATCAATTAGCACCTTCTGAGTTATGTATATAGCTTACAGAAAAGGAAATTACAGGTGGATGTGCCTTATTGTTCTTGGCAAATGGTAGAAACCAAACCTTGAACAAGGAAGCCAGCCACTTAACGAAACAATTGCACTTAAGTTGATAGGATAAATGTTTCCATTTCCATAGTGTCCCAGAACATGACATGTAGCTGAGTAAAGTGCAGTTGCAGCACCATTACTGAAGCCACCAATACCGAGTTTGACTGTACAGTGGACAGTAGCATTTAAGTCAAATTACAAGTCCCTTAAATTTAGTAATAACAGTCCAAGGTATATAATCTAAAATTATAAATGTAAAAGGTTGCTTGGCTCTAATTTCTTAAATATGCAAAAACACTACTATAGTTACTTTAGTCAATATGAAGAAGTAAATAATAGAAAGATCACACCAATATTCTTCTCAAGGGATAATAGAAAACATACTATTTGGAGGCTCTGTTGACAAAAGATTGGCAACATGTGCTGCAGAAGCATCTAAACCCTCCAAATCATTAGGAGCGTCTTCTGAAATATCACCAACATCAGACCCTGGTAACATTACGTCAATCAAATTATGCTATTGTAAACAGTGGAAATGGAATCAGTATTATCGTTCTAGACCAAATATACAGAAGTCAAATTTTGTAGCCAAAGGAAAACGGTCAAAGAGCAATGGTGTTTTCAATTGAACAATATAGAATTTTAAATCAATGAGCCTTACAAGCAGTGCAAGGAAATCCACCAAATAAGGCTACAGGCCGTGTAGGAGCAGTTGGACAAATCCATTTAATCTGTAACATAAATTTCAAGATCACAAATAGTAGCTGCTTAAGTACATAACCTTTCCAAATAATGCAGTATCTATTGAAAAAATGCCAATGTCAAATAGACACATATTCTTACATTTGGAAGAGGAAGAGTTTCCAATAGTTGGGACCAGCTGCAAGACAAAATAGAGTCCATGTTATTCACCATAGGCCAATCTTGAACTTGTCAACTTGATTATAAAAAAAACAAGTTAACTTATAAAAGGAAAATGCTAATGAGTGTGCCCTTAGGGCATTGGTGTGAGGGAAAGTATTGCCTTCAACTTTTTAGGAGTTTAAAAATTGTTCTTTCTTATACAAAACTACTATTTTTGGCTTCCTTAATTGGTGCCCTTGAGGCATTTTTTAGCATGGCCCTTTATAAAAATATAAGAACTATATATGGTCTAAGAGCTCTGCTAGTAAAGATGATTTTTGAAACTATTATAAGGTTTCTTCAAGAAAACACTTTATAATTATAATACCCCTACCTTATTTTGGGACCACACCACATATTTATAAATGGCATGAGTTCTATTATATGACTCACTGCACTGATCAACATGATTTCAAAATTATGGAAATCAAGAGTTTATTACTTGCATAGGGACTATATGTGTTCTTTATTAATTGTCATTATCTAGACTATAAACTGTACTTAAAAAAATGCTGGTGTATTAATAATAACTCTTTTTTTGACAGTACCTTTTGTGTTATCCTACCAAATCAATTGGTAAGAATTTTCTAAAAGAGGATATGTAGTTTAAGAACTTACTAATAAATAAACTTTAACAGAAGAAGACAAGATATTTACATGCCCTTGCTCTGTCCCTTTTAAATTTGTTAGAAGAGAACAAATTTATTGTTTCTCTTGAGACATATTCTCAAGCACAAAGATAAGGTATCCACACAAACTAAGTTTACCAATAAAGAGGAATAAACTTTTTCAAATATTAAAGTTCCAGATAACACCAACTCCAAACTGAAAAGCCATGCACACTAACATGGACATTGAGAAAATGCATGGTAATCTATTGCTGTGAGCACAATCAGTTCCCCCAACCAGCTCATTTAAAATAAAACTTTTCCCTCAAATAAATCTTCAAATGCATTCCGATACTAAATTCTAATAGAGTATCCTTCTTAAAACCATGATTGCATAAAACACTTTGTAGCACTGACACGACACAGGCACATGTAATTACATTCAATTAATTCAGTTTCTCAAATTATTATCAGTGACTACATGTCAGTGTTGTGTGTCTGGTGTATGTGTTAGTGCTTCATAGAATAGAAATTCAAGTTAGCAACATACCTCGAGCCATTATCGCCAATACCATGTAGCCAAACAATAGTTGCTTGATGCTTCCCTCTAGGTCTAACCACATGAGTCCTACCAAACTCAAATGTCCTGCTAGCATTTCCACTACCTGAAACATGAAACCAATGAAGGACATTTAATCCTAGATGGTTTAGTTTCTATAAAGTTTAACTGGTAAATCTAAAAAAATTGCAGGAGTTACAAGACCAGAGTTCAAAATATTGAAAAAACTAAGTCCCGCGTAGATTAAAGATAAGACTTGACTAGAGTTTATGGCACCCCTCACCTTACAAGTCGGTTTTATAGGGGATGAGTTAGGCTCAATATAAAAAACTTAACATGGTATTAGAGCCTACTGATTTGGACCACCCACCACTTATATACACGCACGCACCAAGCCCAATAGCATGAGGGGTGTATTGAAAAAATGAAGTCCCGCATAGATTAAAGATAAGACCTGACTAAAGTTTATAAAGAGTGGCACCCCTCATCTTACACACAGTTATTGTAAAGATGTGTTAGACCTAATATAAAAACCTAATACAAACCTCAATGAATGAGAAAATAATTAACATTAACATAACTAATAAATTAGTGACAGTTTTATATCCAAAAAAACTAGTAAATCCATGAATGTAGCTTGCAGGGCAATAGAGATTGCATTGGTTCACATTGCAACTAACCAGAACTAGCTGAGAAGTTCCTGTTGCTCATATTTTCAACTCAAACTCAAACGGGTAATTGGCAAAATGCTTATGTTGAGCTTCTGGAATGAAGAAAAACAACATTAGCAACATCTATTTATACCCAAATGAGAGAATAAAATGAAAACATAAATAATTAATATCAATGAATCTGCATCAGCTACCCTACTAAAAAAACTAGCTAAAACCTCATGAAAAATAGACAGCAAGTGAAAAGCACTCGAAAAGAAAAGTAGATAGAAACTAAAGCAGCTTAAAAAATAAAAGTTGTAACCCTTTGTGAGCTAGAATCCACACACAAGAAATGAAGCAAAAAAAAAAGAATAAGGGTAAGTATTTTACTGTGTAATGGCAAAGAGAATAATAAGATTGGAGAATCTATGCTTGTTGAAATTAAGTAAAGTAATTGGAATGCTAAGAAAACAAGAAGAATATTTTGGCTATTATAAAACCTTTTATTTTCTTTGACATTTGCCACCTTCCATTTTTCCCAATAGAAAATGAAATTAGCATGTAAAATAGTTGCATTAATTAAGGAAATGGAGTTGAAAGTTGAAACCTGCACTAGTTGAATGATGTCGCTCCTACTTGAGGGTATCAACTTTCTGCTATATATTTCTCTCTAATTATATTGTAATTTTTTTGTTGTGAACATTTATATAATTATTATATATACTAGAATCTAAGTATCTTTTTTTTTTTTATCAAGTGAATC
>Ga0228710_1002432_pt1 | contig 29313 bp, 15 predicted proteins | sample MedpolnodulmetaG_FD_177995 | JGI IMG/M metagenome (GOLD analysis project Ga0228710, IMG submission 177995) | Root nodule microbial communities from Medicago polymorpha collected in Santa Monica, California, United States - pink nodules | ecosystem: Host-associated > Plants > Roots > Nodule...
AACCTAAAAACAGTTTTTAATGGAAAGTTGTTAAGAACAGCCTCTCAAAAAATAGATTTTTTTTAGAGAGAGAAAATATGGTTTAAAAGATTGAACTAATTTTGTAACAAAAAATCTTTCTGTTGCATCCAAACAAACTAAATTATTTGTTTAAAAAAATGATTTTTACTACGGTGAACAAACAGAAAATAAATTCTGATTTTTTATAAAATCTCTAAATTATTTTATGTTAAAATCACTTTTATTTTAATAACAAACCTGCCCTTACCCTTACTAAAATAACCCTAAGGGTCTGTTTGGTTCGAGAATTAGGAGGGAAGGGAAGGGGAGGGGATGGGAGATATTTTAATTAACAATGTGTTTGGTTCGCAAGGGGAGGGGAGAGATTTTAAAATTATTTTACTGTTTTACCATTAAACTTAATTAAACAAGGAAAATAAAGTTGTTATAAGTAGTAATAAAAGTTGTTACAAAGAAAGTTGTTACAAAATAATAGAACTTATAACCTAATAATAGTAAAAGTTGTTTTAGAGATAATATAAATATTGTTATAAGGATAATATAACCTAATAATAATAAATATTATTATAAGAATAATATTGAGATTTTAAATTAATTGCTCCCTCCAAAACTCTGGAACCCTAAAAGTTTTCAGGGTTTGTATAACTCTTATTCATTCTCCTTATGCGTCTCTCTCGCCTCTCTTGAGCCGCTGCTCTGCCTCCTCTCTCCGCCTCCAACCTGAGTTCTCCTGTGGTGGAGTAGCTCCTGACTAGCGTCTCCTCCTTCTCTTCACTTTCAGTTTTAGGTTTGTTTGAGATTCAGTGCTTCATCTTCTCTTCACTCTTCAACCTGAGTTCCATATTTTTTAGTCTTTTGGCTTTCTTAATTGTTAGAAGTAGTGAGTTTAAGAGTCTTTTGGCTTGGCTTCTCGAGGTGTGTTACATAAACGAAATTGTTTTGCTTTTTGATATCTATTTCATATTCTGCTTTTTTTAATATTGCAACGATAATATTTACTTATGCTTTGCTTGGTTCCTTACTATGCAAGGTTAATATGAGTACTATGAGCAACCAAGTTGAATCCAATGCACCATTGCCACCGCCGGTATTCATTCCCGACGAACTCATCGATGAAATCCTATCGTTCCTTGATGTGGAAACCATTTTGCAACTCAAATGTGTGAGCAAGTCATGGAAAAATCTCATCTTGGATCCAACCTTCGTCCAAAAGCACCTAAAGAAGTCGTTACAAAACCCACACATCATACTCACACCACCATATCAGAATTACCCTATTAAGAGTGTCCATTCCTTCCCCGTCCGTCATTTATTAAAGAAATCTTCCATTGTTACCCGTTACCAGAGCTACTGTGATTCCAAGTACAAGATTATTAGTTCCTGCAACGGATTGCTCTGCTTGCTTTTAAATTCTCCTACAAAGAAGGATCATTATCGCTTTTGTTTATGCAATCCTGCCACAAGAAAAATATCTGCAGAATTTGGGACTTTAGATACACCTTCGCACTTTTGGGAATTTCGGACTTTGGACTCCTCTGTTGAGTTCACTTTTGGTTGTGATATTTTAACCGGAACTTACAAGATCGTTTCGTTATTTGCAAAACGAAATGCTGTTAGAGTTCTGAGTTTGGGTGATAATTGTTGGAGAAATATTATTGGTTTCCCTTTGATTCCTCTCACCTCTAAATATAATAATAGTGTGCATTTGAGTGGCACTGTTAGTTGGTTGGCTCTTAGGGATCATGTTGAGCGATTTGTGATTGTTTCACTTGATCTTTCGACAGAGACACTTGCACAGTTTTTGCTGCCTTTCGGTTTATATGAGGTGCTGAACGATGGGTGGCTCTCCGGATGGGCGGACAATCAGCCAACTCTTCAGGTTCTTATGGACCACCTTTGCATTTCGCATGATTTCGAGAGAACCGGATTTGTTATATGGCAAATGAAGGAGTTTGGGGTTCAAGAGTCTTGGACTCAGTTATTTAGAATTGATTACTTCAATCTTGAAATGCATGATAAGATTAAGAGATACCATAATCTATTCTTGTTGCCGCTGTACCTTTCTAAGAATGGAGATACCTTGGTATTGACATATGAATATGGTGGCATAACAATTATCTATAATCAGAGAGATAATAGAGTAGTAGGGAGAATTAGAGCATTGAGCTAAAATCGGGGAGAAAGTTTACTGAGAGGAAATTCCGGTAAAGTATGTCCGTTCTCTCACATTGAAAGTTTGGTTTCAACTGATTGAAAGTAAGTACTCTTCTACTATTTACAATTGTTTGAATGTATGACAATTGATATATGTTGTTCTACAATCTTTGTCATGTTTTAATAACATGTGTGTGAGGATTTCATATGATGCCCTAGGTTGATTATATTGTAGAATGATTATCTTTTGGCCTTAGTTAATGGTTTGGCAATCTATTGGATTGAGGATTTATTTTGATTTTATATTAGTTACTAATTAATTATAATCTAGAAAGTGATTTTCACAAAGATTTACTCCCTCTTGCATATTACAGAGAAAATTAAAACAGAATGAAACTAACATTTTGAAAAGTGGGATACATGAACAGGTTCATGATCCTAAGACCATGTTTAAGCTATATAGTGCAAATTAATATAGTATTAGATATTCTTCTTGATCAAATTTTATTTAGCCCAGTTCAAGCACATCCATGCTGATTTTGAAAGTAATAATTATTTTATTCGATGATAATGATATTGTAATAAAATGTATTCTTTAATGAAATGACCCCTGGTTTGGTTCAGGCTTAAATTCATGGCATCTTGGTTGAAGCTAGTTCAATTCCTTCTTTGTTTCCTGATGGATATGCCTGCACTTTTGACCATTATCATTTTGCATTCATTTTTTCGTGTTCTTAAAGCGTGTTTTGTAGTGTTACATCAAGTTTTGTTGTGTTACATCTAGTCTAATGGATATTTTTTGAACTTTAGGTCTGCAACCCTGACTCCAAGCACATTTTCGGTACATGGAAGTAATGTAGGAAAGAGCATGGGTCTTTGTTATCAGAGGATTTAAATGAACTAAGTGACTGTGATTCCGAGGTCGATGAATTCTGAGGATGATGGATGAGTTAATTTGTTAGATTAAATTATGCAGTATGACCAAAACAGATGAAGTAGAACATAGTAGTCTTTCTCTTGTCATTTTCTTGTTTTTTTCTTTATTTATTTGAGGGGTTGAAAACTTGAACTTTCTACAACCAGACAAATTTATTCTCTAGCATATGATATATAACTTATATATCATCTTATATTAGTAGTTGTTCACTTTGTTTGACTAAAAAATGCTACAATATTTTTGTTTTAAAAGAGGATGGTAGTATGCTTAAACAAACCTATAATTATATGTTTCTGTAATTTGTTCTCCCTACTCAAATACAACAAATCTTCTTTACCACTTCTCAGACAAAGTTGACAAATTCAAGGAATGGTATATGCAAGTTTTCTCAGTTCTGTGTCACTGTGTTAACACAATCAGTGCTCAGCGAATGCTAGTTTTGTTGATGACTTGAATATTGAGACATGTGGGAGTCACCTATTCTAAAGAGAGTAACTGGTTTTTCCTCTAGCAAGTATGTCAGAGGAAGAATTCTGATTTCTTAGTTGGCTTTTCTGAACATGTTGGATTTATTTTTTTTCATCAGCAAAATTTATTAAGCCAAGCATGTGTAAGAAACACAAAAAACTTGGACCACAAGATAAATACAAGGTGCCGTATATATACGGAACACCTAGAATGGTGAGAGCCAAAAATCCGTATATATGAGGAACCTCTAACCATTACCCCAAAAAATCAAAAACAATCACCAGCATTACCAAAAAAACCCAAAACTTCGAATACACCAAGACCAAAAACTCGGCTACCCATATGACAGTAGACCGAAAGCAACAGAGGCCGCGCCCAGGCTTCACAAAAGAGAAGGAACCCATACAAAGCAAAACAGCACCCCAGCCATCAGCACACAGAACACACATAACAGGCAGGAAAAAAAAACGCAACAAAGCACGCTAACCACAACCTCCGGGGACCATCTCACTGTCGCAAGAGAACAGCCAAAACCACTACCAAAAGCCATGACCCCTACTCACCTCAAAAGACAATCCTTCGGATTCCATTTCCATTCGTAAAATAAACACACCGAAGATCCGGGACAACAACCAACGCCATGATAACACTTTGATTTCCTCTACCTCCCAAGAAATATTGTTGAAGATTTTATCATTCCTCACTTTCCATATCACCCAAGTAGTTGTATGCCATACAAGCCATAGACCCTTCCGGATTTTCTTATTTCTTTCACTACCACTCCAACACTCCCAACCACCTCATCACCGCCAACCACACCTCCCTCGCAATATCACAGTGAAGGAAAAGATGGAGTGCCGATTCTACTTCCCTATCACACAAAACACACGAGTTTGGAACCTCCGCCAGTAACACCTTCCTCAATCTAAGGTTATCTCTAGTAGGCACCCGGTTGAGAAGTAACTTCCAAGAGAAAGCTACCACCTTTGAGGGAGCCGGGCTTTTCCATAATCTAGACAACACCCGTTTTTCCTGTTCTCGCCATAAATCCTCCATCAACATCAATCTATCTAATTTTAAATAAGCCGATTTTACTGGAAAAAACACCTACATCATCTAGATTCCAAACCCGCTTATCCTCCTATTGCGCCCACCTCATTCCTTCCAACTCCACCAATAACTCCGCCACTAGTTGTTCCTCCCACACAAAGACTTGTCTTCTCCAAATAAAATTCCAATCTAAATTAGAGCCATTTAAAGTAAACAAATCTCCAATACTTGCCTCTTTTTGACATGATAAAGAAAAAAGTCTAGGATATTTAATCCTATAGCTCAACTCTCCCCACCACTTGATCTTCCAAAAACTTGTAATCAAGCCATTCCCCACTCTTCTCCGGAGTTCCGATGTAAACCAACCATGATCACCACAAAGAGGCGTTATTTGGAATCATGGTATTGCCTCCCTCCATAAGACTATCAACACTAGAACCGTATTTCTCCCTTATAACCTCCTTCCAAAGAGTCATTTCTCCATCTAGCAACCTCCAACGCCACTTTGCTAATAAGCTCACATTCATCACTCGAACATTTTTTACACCTAGACCACCATTCCTTTTTTGTTGACAAACCGACTTCCACTTAACCCAACTAATCTTCTTGCCCCCTCCGACTCCTCCCCAATCTGAACATGTTGGATGATCTCTCAATTTTAACAATCTTCTCACTTGTTCCCTATATATGGCGAATTCAAAGTATTGTGTTCTATAAGGTACCTTTCTTGATCATAAAAGAAAGCTTTATTTCTTCTTTTCTTAATCCTTGGTCATTTTCAATCAAACTCACTTGAAAAATGAATGGCACTATTATCCTTATAATTACTTGGCTGCAAGTATTCATAACCTTTTACTGTCAAAGTTGTTAACAAATGGACTTGAACATGTTTAGACTACAATTGTGAATTCTTCTTGGACTTGTATTCTCATAAAGTGTTACAATCAACTCTTGGCTTAAGAAAATTTATCATGAGAAATCACCAAGTCTATGGAATTAAATTTTTGAGTAGGCCTATATCCTCAAAACAGGTTGAAGATCAAGAATAAAGTCCAATGTCTAGAAAAAAATCTTGGCAATTTACTCAAAGAATAATTATATGTTTGGCTCAAATATGATATTTAGTTTGTGAGCTCAATATGAACTTCCAATAGCACCATTTTATTTTATTTTGAAGAAATTAAAATGATATATAAAACCAAATGACTATCCTCCCGGCACAAGGTGTACATGAGAAGAAAGCCAAAAATTACAAGAGTATTTTAACAACAAAAACAGCAATTAGCCACAACCCGCACATAAGAATAGGTTTTGGCACCAATGATGAAAGTTATACCGAAAAACTAAAGCATGAGCTTTGAACCACCAAAAGGATAATAATTTGATTTTTTCCAGGAGCTGCAATGGGTGGTTCTCTTTACCACAAAAAATTATGTCGTTTCTTTCCTTCCAAATTACCCAGACTGTAGCAAACCAAAACAAATGCATAAGAGAGCACCGAGTCTTAGCTCCACCAGAAAGGGTATCAAACTGATAAAAATGATCAACAATATTATAATGATCTGCAGAGTAAACACAAAGCTAATAGCACCATTTATAAGGGGATAGCTTTCTTCTTCTTTTTTTTGTCAATGATGATCTTAGTTCTTAGATATTCTGAGACACTAGACATGAAAGATAAGTGTATAAGACACCTTGTCAATGTTTTGTATTGTTTTATGATACTGCTAATGATAAAAGGTAAGAATTTCATTGTGATTTGAGCTATGTTTTGGAACATGAGAGACTTGAGAATATATTATTTTTCTCTTGATTTACCATTTCTCTTTATTTTGTGTGAAATGAAATAATATGACAATTTTTGTGGGCGTTTAAAGTATAAAAGGTACTTCAACACTAGTGTGCATATATGTATAAATATAAAAAAGAGACAAAACCTACAAAGTCAAGCCAACAAAATAAAGCTAAAATGTTACTCTTAACTACTTTTTTCAGAGAAATGTTACTCCGAACTTGAGAGCCTAATTGAGCCAATTCATCATCTAAGTGGTTGAGTTCAGATGGTTAATAAACTTCAGTTAAGAATCCAAGTTCAATATCTAATTGAAACAATCTTTAATCAGAATTTGCTTACTTCCCGTCAAATTCCTAAATACTAGATCCTTTCTCTAAAAACGGAAGTGTTAAAACTCAAAAATAACTAAACAAATCGATCTCAATTACGGTGGTCCTCTTTATTTGATGTTAAGAGTAGTAAAGAATTATTCCATCCAAAAATCGAACTCAAATCCTCTTTAATAATTTGTCTTTAAATTTGATGTAACTCATTAACTTAGTCAACCCAATTTAGAATGTCCTCTAACACAAAAGAATGAAGGAATTGCACATGGTACTAAGAATTGTTTTTATCTAGACTTCATCATTAATTATAAGCTTAGTTTCAAATTGTAATCAAGTATCACCGAAAGTTGTAGGACTGTCACGATGCTAATGGAGGAAAAGAGAAAGATAAAAGGAACACTTCCTACAGAATATGGCCAAATTGTTGTTTCAAATTACCCGGTGAAGCTCATTCATAAGCTAAAAGACGTAGGTACTTATTACTATTACTAGAAAACAGTGAAGATCATTATAATTATATTCCCACATTCCAAATTTTAAGAATACATTACTCTCAAATTTATATGTCTATATCCTTCTTTTATGGTAAAGTGTCCCCTCTTTTTGTATCAAAAAAGTGTAGGGTAATTTTAAAATTTTAGAGCATGAAATGGTTAGATGATCCAAATGGAGTCCGAATGAAAAGGAAAAAAAAAAAAGTAGGTTAACTCTTTTTTCTAGAAGTTTGATCTCTTACAAAAAAAATCCTCTTGTGATGATGTTAAGACGGTGTCTCCTCTGCAAATCTTCTTTATCTCGCCGCTCCCGGTTCTCTTCAAGAGTGGCACAAAATATTCTTTGAAAAATTGAAGTTATTTTATGTTTGTTTACTGTAACAAAGATAATTTTTTAATAAAGCATTTATTCAAAATGTTTATTTTTTAGATTTTGTTTTTAGAAAATCTGAAAAAACATATGAAAATTTTGAAAAGTGATCATTTAATTTAAAAATAAAAATAAATGAGTTTCTCCTTTCTAAATCTAATAAAGCCTTATAATAACGAGTTATAATAATAATTCTTTTGCAAGAAAAAAAAATCTAATAATCCCAAACCCATATATCATGCAACATCTATATAATATTTCAATTACTTTGATTTTGTCACATTATTGGTAGTAGCTATTTTACCATTTTATGCTATTAACTTAAATGTTGTGAGTTTATTCGCAAACTTATCATTTTCATTTTTAGTTTGTGTTTTTTTTTTGTTTTTTGTATTATATACATTTACATGAATATAATAGTATCTTTAGTGAGAAAAAAAATCCATAGAGGAACATTTTCGTGTGGGGATGAAGCAACATGTATGCTTCCAGGTGCTGTATCATAATTCATAACCGACAAATACTGCCTATTTCATGACACAATGAAATGCAACCTGAGTTTGGTCACATGGATTCTGTTTTTGACTATGCCAAGATTCAATATTGTTAACATTTCATTATCAACTAGTGAACTAAATCAACCACAATCTCTTATCCTACCACACGTATGGCCCTACACGTTCATCCATCACCAATCTATATTCCCCCATGCAAACCACCATGAAAATAACACTTTGAATAGTTAATTCAACTTTTTATAGCCATTTTAATTGATATATTGAATCCAATCTTGCATCACCCCACTCATCTTTTTTTAGTCCGTCGGTGAAAAGAAGGGGCCCTTTTATAGAACAAATTGATATATAGCCCCTTTCATACCACCGATTACAATATATTGTGAAAAGTGGGTTATAAAGGAAATGTAAAATTGATATCAATTTGCATGATCAAATGTTTGCGCAAATATTTAATGTGTATGAGTTTTGAAGCTAAATTCCTTGACAGACAAAAAAACTAGAAAAGTAGTCATAGGTGTTATTTTAATGAATATTAATTTCCTCTTTTCTATTTTTTTAAACAAAAAGGAATAAATATTCTTTTTGTCCCTAATTTGTCCTCTAACTTTTTTCCTCCACATGACCATTTTTGGTCTCTACAAACAAAATTTCCCTCATATGTATCCATTAATCATATATATCATAAATACTACTTTCTCTAGAAAAAGTAATTTTGATCTTTCCTACATTAACTTTTCAAACTATAATTTTTGCTTATATTTTATTTCAGAAGAAGTATTTTTGATCTCTCATAAATTTTGCATTTAAAAGTTTGATTCAGTTGATAATGAGTTGAAACATACCTTGTAATAAATTGAGTTTAATTTTCGTTGTTAATGTGATAACCTCTTTAATAAAAGATCCGTACATGTCTCTATTAGTGGTCTTAAACTCTAAGTCTCTAAGCCAAACTTACCTAAACTTTTTTAAATAAACATAAATTGCTTTTAATTGTAGTTGTATTTTTTTTTTAAAAAAAAATCAGATGCTATCCTCAAGATCGTTGACCTTATGATCTTATTCTTCAATCTTCATACATTGTTTAAGATAAAATTTGTTCATGCATCACACAGTGTACAGTAATCATTAATCATTTTTGTTAAACAAACATTAATCGTAATCTTAGTTAAATAAGATCTTCTCAATAATACAAGCAAAGTGGGACCACTCCCCTATAATAGCTACCAATCAATGGCAAATGCCATACATACCCATACCCGATACCTTCATAGACAAATATAGGCAATCTTAGTTTATGGAATCAATTAATAACAAAGAAAGGATTTGATACCTTTTTGTGTCGGCTAGTCATCATCCATCTACCAAAAAGAAACCCTCAAGAAACCTCCTCATTCATCATCACTCTCCTTTAAATTCAAACCCTTATAGTTAACCCTTCACCCCCACCTCAAAGTAAATCTTGCAAACTATACATTATACATATTTATATAGATCCATCATATTATAATTAATTCATGCAAAATGGGTAATTGCGTATTCAAAGGCTTCCATCATGGAGATTTTGAAGAAACAATGGTAAGAATTGTAACATCAAATGGAGGCATCATGGAACTTTATTCTCCCATAACGGTTGAATGCATAACCAACGAGTTCCCACACCATGGAATTTTCAAAAACAACCGTAACACACTCTCTAAACCTCTCTCAAAAAACGAAGAACTTCAAGCTGGTGAAATTTACTACCTTCTCCCTCTCAAAAACATTGTTAAACAATTTGGTGAAACATTCGAAACGTTAACTCCGTATCGAATGTCCACATGTGACAAGAATAGCAACAACAATAACAATAACAATATTTGGTCGGAACATGAAGTGTTTCCGAGGTACAATAGTAGTGGAGTGTGGAAGGTGAAATTGGTGATAAGTCCGGAGAAGTTGTCGGAGATTTTGTCGCAAGAGTCAAGGACGGAGGCGTTGATAGAGAGTGTGAGGACGGTGGCTAAGTGCGGTAACGGGGTGCCTTCATCGTCGTCGGTGGCAAACTCCGATCAATGGAGTGTGTCAAGTAGTTTTAAAGGTTCTACGTTAATTGATAAATTTAATTTAGAATCTTCAAGTTCAAATTAGTTGATTTTTGTGACCTCTTGGTTAATTTACTCATGTAATAATCTTAGTTTTATTATGTTCGTTTGTTTTGGTTAGATGTGTTAAATACTTTCTTTTTCAATTTTAGGTGTTGTGTGTATATGCATGTGCAAATGGTATACTAGTATGGTATATATTAATTGAGTCCACCGTGATTTATATTGTTCTTCATTTCATTTTGCTGTTTTCTCAAAATGATTTCTTTTCTTTTTGGCTTATATACTCGGTATTCAAAAATCACATTAGACTTTCCATTAAAAATTCTTTTAGAGGTTCTTCTGTTTTCCAGGTTCTGTCAAAGAAAAAAAAGAAAGATTATGCTCAGGTTTCATCATTGTGGATTTGAGTTGAGGAAAATATCTAGAGTACTCACATTAAGTGTCATATAATTATTTTCTTTTAGGGTGTTTGTTTCAAGTTTACTAAAATTTATTTTAATTTTTTCCAACAATTCACTAGATTTATTCTTAGGAATGAAGTATTTGAGTTTTATTCTTAGATATTTTTTAAAAAAAATATTTTGTTAATATTATAATATTCACATGAACTTTCCTAATAGAGAGGTTAATATGTTGTTACAAATGAATTTATTCTTATCTTGAGAGTTTTATCCTCAACCTCTTCCTTGAGGAAATTTTTCTATGGTCAAAAACATTTATACCCAGAAATCAAGTTTAACAAACTTGTAACAAACATATAAATGTTTATTTCCTATCATTTTATTTTCGGAAATCTAAAAAAATAATTTTAAATAACATTTTTTTTCCTTTTTAAGACTCGAAAGAGCTACGTTTAGAAAACTCCTCTTCTCACTTCTCAAAATGCTCTTTTTTTAAGAGTCGTTGGCATAGCGGTAGTTAATTGTCGTTTAGCTTTTCAACGACAAGTTAAATGTCGTTAGACATTTTTAAGATCGGTTAAACTGGTTTAAAAAATAATTGAATCCTAAGTGTTCAACTGTAAATGGTACCCTCTCTATCATCAAAAAGGTCATCATCAAAAAGATCACTAATATCAAAACCTTTAGGATAGCTATCCAGGAACTTGTTTAGAGATACTGTAATGAAAGGAACAGTAGTTAATTACCGCTGGTATGTTTGAGAGCAATTTTTGAAGTAAGAGCAATAATTTTCCTAGGTTTATTATGGTTTTTTCTTCACTAGTTATATAGGTGGGCATAACATAAAGGAGGTTTGATAGATAACTGAAGCCATGTAGTGCTAAATCTAGACAGAGAGGTTACTAACTACACCCAGGGGCGATGCTATATATGAGTATGAGGTAGCTTTGCCTACCCCAAAGTATATTTTTTATCTGAATAAGTTAGTACATTTGATAATTAGCTACCCAAAAAAATATGATTTTGCTACCTCAAATTATTTTACTTATCAAAAACTAATAGAAATAAGAAAGTTAATGATATTCACTTGTTTGATAGATGTATTTCTTCAAATTTATCACTTCAAATCTCTTGAGAATTTACAAAAAAAGCTTTGTTAACAATAAAAATTGTCAACAAAAATATTTGGCCCCTTGTAGAAAAATGGTTAGCTTCGCCGCTGACTACACCTATACGTTTCTTATCCACACCTCATTGTTTTTTTTTTTTTGGTACAAATAGAAAAAAAGAAAGAAACACCAACCATACTATCAAACAACCAATCATCCGAGTGCAAACATCTAGAACAGTAGGAGAGATATTCCTGTGGTTGAGCATAGAAAGAGTAGGGATTGAATTATGACATATGCTACCAATGTTTGTTATCTTGTTAAATTCAATAACGTTTGTTTCAATTCATACATCATACATGGAATTTTAGAAAGAAAAGACAACAACAATGCAGGTTTTTCACATCCATCTTGTTTAGATTATCACAAGTTGCCATAGTGTTCAAATAATCATATAGTGTTCCATAATGAACTATTAATTCTGCATGTTAACCACAGTCGAACAGTGGCAAAAACTTTAGTTAACTTCTAGTGAACTTGTCAAGCACTATTTACTATGCATTTTAATCAAGACCGTATATGAGGCAGGGCGAAGAGGGCGACCGTCCTAGGCCCCAAAAATAAGTACAAAATTTGGGTCCTAAAAAAAAATTACTTATAATTTTAGTCCTGCTAAAACAAAGTTTCTTTAATTATTATTAAACTCTTGAATTTTTGAATGATTTTTTGAGACAAGTTTAGAACAATATGAAAGATTCATTTACTAAAATTTAGAATTTTCCAACGTAAAACGAATTTAATATGAATTTTTTAAAACGACAAAAGTTAAAGGTAAAAGTAACAAAATCTGGATGTATAAATCAAATTTTGCGATAATTTTTTGCGATGGAACTTTTAGTAACGTTCTTAACACGCATGCAAAAAATTGTTCAAAAACTTAAGAGTTTAAGCATAAATTAAACATATTTGAATTGAGTAGGGACTAATATTGAGTGAATAAAAAAATTAGGGACTAAAAGAACTATTAAAATTAAGTAAGGACTAAATTTAAAATGTCCCAATTTTATAGGGACCAAAAACATATTTAACCCTTTTTTTTAGGGGTCTATTAGGCCCTAAGAAAAATTGCTTAGTTTTTTGTATTAAGTTTGATGTTTATATATATTTATTAGTTATGGCCCAAATTGTAAGTTCGTCCTAGACCACCAAAATCTCATAAACAGCCCTGATTTTAGTCATGGGAAAACTCTGGTTAAAACTATTGAAACAAGTTTTTCCATAGAAAAATGCTTTCAGAAATCTTATCTCAAATTTTCCAATTTGCAAATTTGACTTCTGGTATTTTTAGCTCAAGCTTTTTATTTTGCGAATTTGGCTTCAGAAGATCGATTATGGGGTTGAAATGATGAGCCGTAAAAAATGTGTGAAAAGAAAGAGAAGAGAGTCAAAGTAGTAAGTAAATCGAAAAGATGACAAAATTAGAGAGAGGTGAAATTGATCTTAGCATATTTTCGCCACTCTCTCCTATCAAAGTATCTATCTAGATCCTTCTGAAAAGCATAACTCGTCACCTAAAATATCCAATGCAATTTGGATATATCTTGGGTCAATACAAAATAGGGTAATTAGAAAGCGTAATAAAAGTTTTGAGACGTCAACTCTTAAAAGGAAGTAATGTTGATTAAATCTTGCGACTTTTCCACCTAAAACTAGTCTTTATTCTAGATTGAGTTCTTATATACTTAAGTCCTAACCGGATTTAAGTTGAAGATTCAATCATAAGTAGGGGTGTTCAAAACCGAACCAGTCTAATAGAAAAACCGCAAACCAAACCAATCCAAACCGAAACTGCAAAAAACCGCATTTTGTTCGGATGTATTCGGATCGTTTTTTTACTCAACCGCATGGTTTGGTTTGGTTTGCGGTTTTGATTTTACTAACCGAACCAAACCAAACCAAACCGCAATATAAGAAAATGACATATTTTTTCTCTAGTTAAGTTTCTTCTTTGTTTTTTTCTTTCAAAAATGTATTTATATGCTACTTGAACACTTAGAGAATGATACAAATTTTAGTCTTTTGCATTTCTTACAAAGTTGGATTACTTTTTGTCCACATTTTAATTTGGGCTACATAGTTGAGAAGATTATTGTTGGATGAAAATAAAATATAGTGTTGGATGAAATTTAAAACATTACTGAAAATATGTTGTGTTTTAACTTTTTAATATGAATTTAATGTTGGAAACAAAATATTATTGTCTAAAAAAACCGCACCAACCGATCCAATCCAAACCGCATTGGTTTGGTTCGGATTTTATTTTAGAAGTCAATCGAACCAAACCAAACCACATACTTTTTTATCTTACGGTTCGGATGACTTTTACCCTCAAAACTACGTGTCTGCCACAATTGATTCCATTTATTGAATATTAATACTTAAAATTATGTAGGTATACATGAAATTAAATTCTTTCCCAAAGTTGTCCATAGTGTCAACTTAGTAATAGAAACTTCACCATATAGTTTTAAGAAACAATGTTCAAAGTTTTTCATTGCAATATATAACTATTTTTACTTTACGATGGAATTAGATCTCTTAAATTAGTCGGTTCTTAGATCAGACACCGAATTGAAAAAATATATATTTGAACACAAGAGATCGACAACATACAAACATTGTAAATATAGTGAACAATAACTTTTTTTTGTCAAAATTATTATTTCTTTAAAAAATGGACAATAATAGAGGTGTATTTTGTAACACAAATTCAGATTTATGTCACTCCATTAAATTAATCACTAAAATACAAGACATTAATGACTTATTTTACGGAAATCTATGTATTTAATTCTTTTATGTTATAACTATGTAAAATATGTAATTAAATTCTTCCATTTTAGTGATTAATGAGGTATTCAGAATGATTAATGAATGAGATATATGTTAAATAAATGGTTAATGTATGCATTTCATGGTTCATGAAGTAGTGTAAGTGGTAATGACACAACCTCAAATGGGTTACAAAAATACCCTTCTATTATTATCCAAAAAAAATTTCTTCTTCAAGAATAAGTATTGTTCACCATAAGTACATACGAGGTCTCAATGTTGTAAAAAAAATGTGTCTACCTGTAATTTGTCTTAAGAGATTATTTCACAATGTTATGTAGCCAAATAGTAAGTGAAGGAAAAAATAGAACTACTTGCATTGCATGATGCTAATTAAATTAACAAATTGTCATTACAAAGTTCTATATATGTAACATATATCCCACATTCCAAAAATTGACAAAGTTAGTTAAATCCGTTAAAGAATATACATTATTTAATTTGTCTATATACCTCAATCTATCCATATATATGTCTATGTCCTCTCCTTCCATTTCTCTCCATCTCAGAGAAAATTAATCTCCTTCCTAACAACCACCTTCCCCTCCGGAAACGCACCAATTCCACTTTTTTCTCTTCCAAAAAAACCATGAACAACAAAAACAACAATAACACTACTCAAGCATGTGCTGCATGTAAATATCAACGTAGAAAATGTGCACCTGATTGCATTCTAGCACCTTATTTTCCTCATGATAGACAAAGACAATTCCTTAATGCACACAAATTATTTGGTGTTAGCAACATTAATAAAATCATTAAATTTCTTGACCCTCCTCTTAAGGATCAAGCCATGAGGACAATCATTTTTCAATCTGATATGCGGGCTAATGATCCCGTTGGTGGTTGTTATAAATATATTCAAGATCTTCAGGCTCAAATTGAATATTATAAAATAGAACTTGATCTTGTTCATCAACAACTCGCGATTTTTCGATCACAATCTCAACAACAACAACAAATACAGGTTAATTATGGTGATCAAGGTATTATGAATTCAGATTCATTGTTAGGTTTTTATAATCTTTCAGGATCTATTGCTTCGGGTACCGCGCCGGCTCATTATCATTACAATGTTCAAGAACAAGTTGTGCCACAAGAACATGAACATGAACAGGAACAAGAACAATACATTATGACTGAAGAAAGAAATAGTAGCAGTGTTAATACAACTCCTTTGCAACAACATAATAATAATTGGGGGGCTATTTCTCTATCATCTTTGTCATTGCATGGCCAAAGTAGTAATGCTAGTGATGAGTTTGATCATAAGCCAATTCTTGATATACCTTGTGATGAAAGAAATGAATTAGGTTTCGACTCCGAAGAAATACTTCACCACAGGTTTTTTTTCTTCTTCTTTTCTTAATGTTTATGTCATTAACTTGAAAAGGTTGCATTACCGACAGAAATATGGTTAGTAGTATGGGTTGAACATTGATGGAGTATTATGTAGGAGGTTCTATCAATGCTTCTAACAAAATTCTCCCTCTCCTAAGTAACATTAAAACTAGAGACGAATTTCATGTTTTTCTGTATGTAATCCAATTTTTTTCTAGTAATATATGTCTATAGTGTATACTTGGATTAGACATTAATGGAATATTTGATATATGATGTAAAAAGCCATTATTGACAGAATAGACATGCATTTATGATTATTTGATGTTAAATTGCTATATATAGTTATATACTGTTTTTTACTGGCATGTACATCATCTAACATGATCCAGTTTTTGGCTAATGATATGCAGTGATGAAGCGGTTTTGTTTAAGATAGACGATGGATTGATTAAATCAGATGGTGACTACATTCAACAAACACAAGTTCAAGCTCAAGATCAAGATCATGATCATGATCTGAAAGGTGCAGCAACATTGTTTACTTTGACAAATTGTACCAGTTGATGATGCAGGTGTTTATTAGTATAGATTGCAGAAGATACGTTCACATTATTTTGTTGTCATTAGCCAGGACATTTTGAGATTAAAATTAGTAGACTAGGCTTATGAATGTGCTTTTGAGCAATGCATTTTTGAAAGATGGAATAAAGAATGTTTGGCTTTAAGAGGCAGAACGTTCTGCAAACTTTGACCTAGCTTCTACTGCTAAGATGACAGAGCTATAGAAGCATGTAACAATTGGTTGAATGATCAAAACATAAACGAGTCCAGAAAATGAAATTTGGTGACTTTGAATCATAAACGAATCCGGAAAATGAAATTTGGTGACTTTGAATTAATGAGATGAGATAAAATAGAATGGATTGATGTTTCATTGTTTAGATTACACTAAGTCATAACACAATTCATCCAAACCATGAAACAGGAATTTGCTTTCTTCCATTACAAAATACCAAAACAATATAATATGAATTTTATTTCATTCCGTTACGCTGCTCTAGTCCATTCCGCTCCATTCATTTTTAAATATTAGTGTCAAACAAAAAACTGATTCAAAACTTTTCTGATTTGTACTTGTGTTACATAAATTATGGTACAAAGGATGAATGACACCTAAAGAATGGGACAAGTTTTAATCTTAACCTATTGATTATGATAACTTGAATAAGACATGAACTTTCCCTATGACATTGAATCGTAGGCTGCATAATTTCCATCTCGCTCCTTAAATTAGACCCCCCCAAGTTTAAACTTTAGCAGCTTCCTCGATAAATAGAAAACTGATGCAAAAAAATTGCTTTCATCGATTGTTGAAGCAGGTTAGTAGTCCAAATCATCCATATCTGGCACCCTTTGGGGAGGTTTATTCTTGTCACTCATATTCTCCACAATAGATGCCTCGGTTGTCGTCAGTAGCAACGAAACACTGCAATAGGGCAAAACAGAAAAGTTTAACATATCGTAATATATATGCATAGAAAAGATTGCAATGTCATTATATGATCTTACCTGGCAGCATCTACCAAAGCTGTTCTAACAACTTTAACAGGATCTATAATTCCAGCCTTCACCATATCAACATAGGTTCCTGTTTTAGCAGAATAAGCATCATAATTAAACAACCTTCTTTTTAATACAAGTATAATTTTTCAGATATTTATTCTCAAATGTCAAGGTTCGATAAACAAGACAGCAAAGGATAATCACAATGGACTCTAATATAATCTCAATTGCGTAAACAGATTACTTACCTTTAGCAGCATCAAAACCCAAATTAAAATCATCTTGTTCCAACAATTTGCTGTGAACTAGAGTACCATCAAAACCAGCATTTGAAGCTATTGTATATGTTGGTGCCTGTGACAAGTAATATACAATATTAGAAATAAAGAAAATTTTCCAGGCAAAGTCAAAATAGTGAAAGGAATTAATGTGACAAAAAAAAGTAGTGTAGCAACAGCACAAACCTTGAGTGCATTCTGAATAATCTGTACTCCTCTTCTCTCGTCCTCGTTTTTAGTTTGAAGGTTCTCCAAGACTTTGCTAGCATATAAGAGTGCAACTCCACCACCTTGATAAAACAATGACATAGAAATTTTTAATAGATGAACGGGTAATCAAAAAGCTGTGAACAAGAATATGAAGTGCATGACACTGTTTCACTCTAGAATCAGTGTTGCCAATTGCAGATTGCAGAAAATAACAGTTTGTTCAAATTCTGCTATGTTACAATGTTATAAGTTATAACGGTACACAACAAAATAAGTTTTTTCAAATTCCACTACGCTATAGTGCCACTATTTGACAACACTGCTCTGCATACTTGTACTTGTTATACCATCAGAAATGACAAAATTGAGTTACCTGGAACAATACCCTCCTCCACAGCTGCTCTAGTGGCATTTAAAGCATCCGTTACCCTATCTTTCCTTTCCCCAACTTCTGCCTCACTAGCACCACCAACCTGTAGATGTTTAGATCCATCTTCCATGTAAGGTAATGAATAAAAATTGAATTAAACATCACAAACTAGTTGTTTTATGGATGAAAGACAAACTTTGAAAACAGCAACACCGCCAGAGAGTTTTGACAGCCGTTCCTGTGCCTTTTCTTTATCGAATGTCGCAGAACTGTCGTGCATAGCTTCCCTCAACTACAAAATGATATGTGCTCATTATCATAAATAAACAAATTACGTTTGTTGAACCATTTTTATCAACAGCCTGCTATCGAAGGTCTAATTTAAGAACCAGTAATATTTTCATCAAAAACAAAGTTCTGTGATAAATTGATATAGAAATAAAAACCATTTGGCTAAATGACAAAAACATTTTTCAAGAAATAAAGGGTGCACAAATGAAATTTAGTTCTTCACAAAAATAAAGAAAAATACCTGGACACATCTTTCTTCAATAAACTTCTTATCCCCACCACCATGTAGAACAATAGTGTCATCAATGGAGACGGTAATCTGTTGCACATTGAATTAGATTTTTTGTAACACATTAAAGGAACCAAAGAATAGTTATGTTGGTTCAAGCCACTTGCCTTTTTTGCAGTGCCAAGCATTTCGGGCCGGACTTTGTTGAGAGGTATGCCGCGCTCTTCTGTGATGACCTGTTTACATATTCATTGTGATCATTTTCAGCATAACAAGTAGTCTGAACACAAAAACTGATTAATTAAATATAGGTAGAGAATCACCTCTCCTCCAGTAAGAATTGCAAGATCATCGAGACTTGCTCTTCTATTGTCCCCAAAACCAGGAGCTTTTATAGCACAAACCTAAAATACAAGAAACTTGAAATAAAGTAGAAAACAAATATATATAAAATCAAGTTCCAAGTAGATTGCATTGTCCCCAACACACAGACTAGAAAGAAAAAGAAGAGAAAAAAATGACAAGAAACATACTTCAAATATACCATCTGAAGATTCAGCTATGACAACTGAAAATCCTCTTCAGATGATAAGTTTTATAAAATATTTCTGTATGAGGGACTTAAATATTTGATAGTATCCACTTAATTATGTATATCATATGCATTTATTAGAGAAAACATATCATTTGTTACTCCCTCCGTTCCTTTTTAAGTGTCGTTTAAGGGTGAATTTTTCGTTCCTATTTAACTGTCGTTTTGGTATTTTAAAGGTACGATTTGTCAATTATACCCTTTGTCATTACTCCTATCTTTTTTTTTTGTTTGGTTACTCTTATCTTCTTCAATAAAACTAATTAATGCTATATATTTGGAAAACTAAAGTTTGGTTTTTTAAACAAAGTTTGTTTGTTTATTTAAAAACAAAATTTGTTTCTTGTTATCTTCGGATTTAAACAAAATTTTGTTACCTATAATAGTGGTTCTATGAAGAGTTAAAATTATATAAATAAGTTGAATAATTGTTAAAAATTTCAAGTGCAAAGTAAAAGAATAGATTTGAGAGAAAAAAATTAAAGAATTAGTTGGAGAAAAAGATAGTAACTAAAAAATGTTTGTTACGATCTTAAAAAAAAAATAAAAAATGTTTGTTACGAGAGAATTAACATATTAAATTTATTGGAAAGATAAAGTGTGTGCCAAAAAATAGGAATATATTGATGGATTAAATTGAGGGTATAATAGGAAGAAAATGTGTAAAAATACACTTTGCTATTTTTGTGTTAATTTTCTAAAACGACACTTATAAAGGAACGGAGGGAGTATTTCTAAAGGTTTTATGGCAAGACATTTTTAAGCCTAATTATATACTATAGTGCCAACCCCACTTAGTGGGATAAGGCTTGGTTGTTGTTGTATATACTATATATAGTATCAGCTAAATGAAATCTTGAATTTAATTCGAATTTGGAATGCTTTACACAGGTGCTCAGTGATCGTATATGGAATAGGAAGATAATGGCAGTAAACAGACAATGCTCAGTCCAAACTACCCCAGTTATGAAGTTATTTGTAGATGGACATATTGTCTTTGCTCTTTTTAAATTGGAAATTACATTTTCTATCTCACCATTATTTGTTATTTTGTGCCCTCATGTAACATTGACAACATATCTAACTTTCTAACCACTTACCCTCGTGTAACATCGACAACATAAAAAAGAAAAAGCAACACTAGAAAGCAAAATCCAAGTTGTAAGTAGCAGCAACAAAGACCTTATACGTAAATAGATTATAAGATACTAGTTCAATAATCTAAAATCAGAAAAGACAGCAAAACCAGAAATCAAGTTTGTAGGACCTTTAGATAGCAGGACAGATAACCAAGATAAACCTGTTACCTTAAGCCCAGCATGATGCTTGTTGAGTATGAGCATAGCCAATGCATCACTGTCAACATCTTCCGCAACAACTAGGAGTGGTCTTTTGTTCTGATTAAAATTAAAATAGAAAAGTAAATAATGAGAATATTCAAATTGTAATGAAAATAAGCACGATGAATCAAGATTAGCTTATCTACCGTTACTGACAGCTCCAATACTTTCAACAGGGAACCCATGTCTGAAATTTTCTTGTCATGGATGAGGATAAAGGGGTTCTCCAATTCCTAACAAAACCGAAATCACCTTTATTATATATGATGTAAACAAGTTCAATGAAGCCTTTTATTTACATATGATGTCATCATATACAACTGAATAAACCAAGCTAATACATATGACTAATTCATTCTATGGCTTATCACAAAATCATAAGAATACATATTAATAAAAAAATCACAACTAACATATAGAAAAATTAATATAGCCTTCAAAGTAATATGCCATAACACTGTCCTCAACAAATTCACATGATTATTAGAAGAAAAACAATAGGATCTTTTTTATAAAGGCACCTTGCCAACTTCACAATAAATAAAGGAGACTTTGAAATACATACTAATAATAAGAAGAAAACAAATGTCCCCCCAAGTATACCATCATCAAATGTCTATCACAGTAAATCAATCGTACAATAACATGCTAGTGCATCTTTTGAGAATGTTTGCCATCTATGTTAGTGACAAAAGAATAAGTCTGCACTTACACATTTCTGAGTCTTCTGATCAGTAATAAAATAAGGAGATATGTAGCCTCTAGACAACTTCATTCCTTCTACTACTTCCAGCTCATTATCCATAGTGTTCCCATCCTGAAAACATTAAAATCTTAGACAACCTGTATTGAAACTTTGTCAATAAAATAAGTTCAGTAAAATCGACAAATTTTCTTACAGCAACAGTAATGACTCCTTCCTTCCCAACTTTCTCCATTGCCCTTGCTATCAATTCTCCAATATCACGCTCCCCATTTGCAGATATAGTACCAACCTATTAGTCATATAAAATCAATGAATAGCCAGCAGCAAAAAATTTAAAACAGTACAACGAATAGCACTTCATATATCTATTAGGAAGACGACTAGCGGTACAACCAGATTTTTGTCGGAAAAAAAGCTTAGATACATATCAAAATGCCTACATGTTTAAAATTGATTATAGGATGCATGTAGACAAGCATTATATTGTAAATCAATTTTCTTAGCCAAAAATCATTTATTAACAGTGAATATTTCTTGAGAATTCCTAGCACCTGGGTTATTTCTTCTGGTGTACTTATCATTACTGCTCTGCTTTTTAAATCAGTAATTACAGCATCAACTGCTTTATTTATTCCATTACGCAAATCCATGACATTAACACCAGCAGCAACTGATTTGCATCCTTCTATGAGTATTGCCTGAGTCAAAACGGTTGCACAAGTGGTACCTGGAAACAGAAGAAATGTTGGCTTGTAATATCTGAAGAAATTAAAATTTAAAAGCTCAGCATATATATAAATTATAAACTATGGCCAACATGCAATGGGGTGGAAACTTTGAAAAGATATTATTTTTAAGCAACTTACAATAATTGATAATACAAGAAAATTAATCAAAAAGTGATAGCAACATTGGATATAGTTAATGAGTTTTGATGGACAAGTCTATTAATTTTCCCTGAGATTGAAATATATTATTATTTTTTACTTCGAAAAAGTTTCTTGTAGGACTTATGCTAAAGTAACATTATAAATAAAAATCCAATTCTCAATAAACACTTATAGGATGTTTTGAGGATTGAAGTTAAATAAAAGTTGAAAGAAAAGTAATCACCGTCTCCAGCAGTACTATTGGTAGCCTTAGCCACCTGCTTGATGAGATCAGCACCAAGATTTTTGGCTTTGTCTTTGAATTTGATACTTTTGGCTACAGTCACACCATCTTTTGTGACCCTGGGGTTCCTGTGGCTTTTCTCAATTATCACATTTCGACCCTGAGTCAACCAATTCGAAATAAAAGAAAATAAAGTTACTCTCCATCACTTGACCATGTCAATTTCTACAATCAACATTTCTAATCCAAATCACATTTCAACTGTTACAAACAAAAATGAACAAATTTAAAAACAAACAATACTAACCATCCATTGACAAACCTATAAGGTGCAACTAGCAACAAGCATGTGTAATAAATAATTACAAAAACAAAAAATGAATTCAACAACAAAACACGGTCTTGACTTATATAGCACATTTCAAATTGAAGGTGTGTCAAGTGTCTCTGTGGCAAACACCAACACAAGTACTTACATTCAAAACATCGCCTTAACCTATGTAGCACATTTCAGATTGAAGGCATGTCATGTGTCTGTATGGCAAACACTGACACAGGTACTTGCATTCAAAACATGGTTTTATTAACCTACGTAGCATATTTTAGATTGAAGTCGTGTCAGGTGTCTGTGGAAAACACTGACACATGTACTTACATTCAATCACTTCCATTTTTTCCAATTATTATCAGTGCCAACATGTCAATGACAGAGCTTCATAGGTCAAAACAAGTATCTGTAAAAATGATGAACATGAAAATTGAGCAAAAAAAGTGAAGCAGAAAGCAAGACAATACCTTGGGTCCCATGGTAACTTTGACAGCCTCAGCAACCTCAGAAACACCTTGAAGCATAGCAGCACGAGCCCCAACTCCAAAGTTTATATCTTTAGTCACATAATTCCTTCTTAGCAATGCCCCATTATACACCTGCACCAAAATTCATCATTTTTATTCAAAACAAATTGACCCATCAAAGCAAAAACAAAATTGAGATGAAAATTCACACACCCCACAATTCCAATTCAATAAAAATTCAAACTTTACACTTCAAAACACACAAAAAACAAGTTTAAGAATAAAAATAAGATTGGTTATGGTCTTACGAGGTTTTTGTTCTTTGAAGTGGAAGAAGCTAGGGATGACGCTAATTTCGAAGCGAATCGATACATTGTAGTTACAGCAACGGTAAATTGTGAAGGTTAGAGAAAGTAGAGAAATGAGAACAGCGAATTGAAGAAGAAGCAAATAGGGTTTTAGAGAGAGTTAGAGAAAGGGTTTATGTTCTGTGATTTTTTTTTCCTACCCTTCGATTTTTGTTCTCTAGAAACTTCCTTTTTTGATGGTTGGCCCATAATTGTAATTTTTATTTTTATTTTTTTAAGACCTAGTGTTCTTAAGGCTATGTTTGGATTGGTGGAGAGTGATGGAATAGAATGGAATGAGATAGAGTCACATTCCATTGTTTGGATTTGTAAAAAAGGAATGGAATGTGATGGAACCCATTCAATCCAATACCACTCATTTATCCAATTTTCCATTCCATCCAATTTAGGGTGTATCTAATGGAATGGAACACATTAATACTACAATTACAATTTAGTCCCTATTTTTTTCTATTTCATTACCACTCTTGCTTCTCCTCGTTTTTTCTCTCCAGCCTGTCTTATTCCTTCACTACTTTATTCATCTTCTTCAATTCTCCAAGTCTTCACTGTTCACTGTTCCTATCTGCTTCTCGTTAATGTAGGCCATTATCTCTTATCTTGTATCAGGTTAATGTAGGCCTTGAGTTAAGTTTTTCTACTACAAAACTATAATTAATATATGAGTCTTTCTATACGCGAGCTAATTGGTCATTGATATTAATGAATACTCCACACATATCTTCTTTTTTTTTTACTATTTAACTTATGTTAATGAGGGGTAACCTTGATGCAACTGGTAAAGTTGTTGTCATGTGATTGAAAGGTCACGAGTTCAAATCCTGTAAACAGTCTCTTCTGTAAAAAATAAGGTAAGGTTGCGAACAATACACCAATAATGGTGGAACCCCTTCCCGAACCCTGCGTATGCGGGAGCTTTAGTGCATCGGATTTCCCTTTTTTTTTAACTTATGTTAATGAATACTCAAAACCATATCTATTTTGGTGTTTCCCCATACTGTAATGGTTTTATTTTGTATATGGTTTTTATGAACATGTGTTGACTAGGGTACTCTTTAATGAAGGTACTTGTTTAAAAGTACCATGTATGTTGGTGTTACTCATCAACATGTCAAAATAAACACATATTTATTGAATTGAGTTGGGAATTCCACATATTGATGTTTTTTTATAAAGGGTAAAATTGGAATAATTTTTTTTAATTCATTCCATTTCATTGACTTTTCAAACAATGGAATGGGAACTAGTATCATTCCGTCATAAAATATCCAAACAGTGGAATCTTTGTTTCGTTCCGTTCCGTTCCGTTCCATTCTACTCCGTTAGTTTTAAATTATAAAATATTATTGTTTTAGATGCTTAACCAATATTCTTGGGACACTGTTAGCATTCTCCTAATTGTAAATTTCAAAAGGGCATTTCTCCAATTTCATAAATAATAAAAAAAATTAAGGAAAATAATAATATTTTTTTTATGTACTTCTCGCGCGCTATTTTTTTTTTCTTCCAAAAATACTAATTGGATTTACAATCTAAAATATGCTTAAACCCATAAATGTTTTTTTTAAAGAAAAAATCTACAAATGATGTTGTAATTGATATGAAGGTCTATGTTGACCACCTTCCAGCTCCCACAAACTACAAAGCAGTTTTAGGGACAATATGAATGGTCAACAAAGATCATAATATCATAACCCACCCCAAAACTAAATTTACGAAAGAATTTTTTAGAGGTAATGAAAAATGAAGAATGAATGAAAATGTTGAATGATGCATGCTTCAAAAGGTAAAATAACATAGTAAATCACACACAAAAGGTCATGGATCGACCAAACTTAAATTTTCATCTGGTCTATTCATGAGCGCTCTGATTTCTTCATATTTCCTAGGCAGTATCAAACTTTTATGAATATCTTTGAACGATCTAACCAAAATGGTTTTCTATCTAGAAATGATGCGACACAATTGATGGTTGAATTAATAGGTGTTGATCAGGATGAGGCTAAATATGATGTGAATGTCAGGAACATGGCTCATGCAATGGTTAGATATTTTGGGAGACGTTTGCAGGCAGTAACTACAACTAAGAATGAGGGTGATGAAGAGGATATGCAGCTGAGTCGGGATCAAGTTATCTGGATATATTTGTTGTACTTGGTAGACATCATATTCTTCACTAACAAAAGAATCCACTACCTTGATATGAAACATTTGAATTACTTCTATAACCTCAAGATGGTTCGTGACTTTGCAAGGGGAACGACATCCCTGACAAACTTGTTCACATAGCTTATTATTACATGCCTTCACATTCAGGTTGTTGACTGACTACTTGACACTACTTCAGGTATAACAAAGAAATTCTTCTTTATGTAAATGTTTAACATGTTATACTGTGTGTTGTTTACTTATTAGTATATGTTGATGCATGCATAATATTTCAGCACTTTGAGGGAGTCGAGTCTAGGGATTATTAAAAGGGTTACAAGGAGGATAGACACCCGCGTTCTATGATGTTTGTATCGGTGAAGGGTCTCGCTTTCAAAGATCTTCACAAAGAGCTCTTGGATTGAATTATAGTTATGAATTATGTCTTCTACCTGCACGCCGAACACTTTAGACATGCGAATTCCAACACAGTTGCGTCTACTCAGTTTGGCTCAAATATGGACCTCGCCTAGTCTAATATATATATATAAGTGCATGTTGTGCTAGTTTGGCATGGTCTAGACCATTCCCATGCATCCACGTCATTATTTCTTTCGTGATGATCATACACTGGGTGTCAGAGGCCTATAACTAGTTTCTTGATCTTGTGATCTCTGTTAAGGACTTGGGATCTAATACACATCATGGTATTGAAATAACATACAAATTTATGAGGTGGTATTTCAATATTTTACATATGTGTATGCCTTATATACCTGCAAAAAATTCTCCTAGGCCACCTAAGCATGAGCCCCTTAATGAGACTGTTACCGAAGAGGAGGGGAACATGCAACAAGAAGAAATGAGACATCAAAGACATAGCCTTGGAGATAATGGCCTATGGCCAAGTGGAGCAGGAAAGTCTAGTCTAGTAGGACTTGAAGCAAATCATGGCTGAGTCTTAAGAAGGTTCATATATCGTCGAAGGAGGGGGTTCGATAGGTAGGCATGTTGTTGCCCTTTAGTATTTGTGTGCTTTGTATGGATTTTTATGCTTTCATTTATGTTCGGATTTGTATCTTCATATTTGTATCATTTGGCCATGGTCGTTGAATATTTTGTTTTGGATATTTTACACAATGTATAATATGTTATGTTTTGTTTCAACTTTAATGTGTGCAAATAGTATAGTTTGATTTGTGTTGCGAAAATCGGCGTAAATTTATCGAAAAAGTGTGTTTTTTCTCACAAACAGGACCAATCTTTGTACTGCCACAATACTGATTATATAATTCAAACATGTATTTTATGTATTCGGATTATATAATATGAAATCTATCAACATATGAACTATAATTGCTCTTTGAAACTGGTCTGATAGAAGGTTTGACACATTTCGTATTATATTTTATAATATAATCCGAACTATTAATATTCTTTTTTGGATTATATTTTTTGAATCGTTTGAAAAAAGAATTACAGGAATTAGAATAATTTTTAAGTGGTTTTTGAATTTTTAGAAGATTCAGACTCTATAATCGAAATGGGGTAAAATGAGAAATATAGAAAAAGAAAATATGCGCAAAAAGCAAACGAGGTGAAAAAAGAATCTCTATAAGTAATAGTTGTCTCATCAGGTCTGACTCATTTTAATACCATCCTACTTGTCATAGTTGATTGTTTTCTTGTATGCAATAGTGGAAAATTGAATATTCCAATCTTTTATAATAAAAAAAAATACACCATATATCATTTATCATTTAAAGTTAATTTTATGACAACTATTTGAAGAAATATTTGTTTGGTCATAACCACAAATAATTTTTATTTGAACACATAAATGAAAAATAAAAATAAAAGAAGAAATACTTATATAATATTTTTTTACAAAACTTAAACAATGTTTTATTTCAAATAATTACTACATCTGTCAGTTATTATAAGTATCTGAGACATTTTATAAATATACTAAAAAATAATTAATGAGTTTAATGTGTATATTTTATATGTTGACAATCGAAACACATCCTCTGTAAAATAAGGCTAAGTTATACTTTTAGTCCTTTAAATTAATTTTAGATTTTAATTCATGCAAAAAAAAGAAGTTAATTTTAGATTTTACTTTGGCCTTTTAAGTTTGTTTTCTTTTTATTTTGGTTTCTTAAATTACAAATATTAGATAATTTGGTCACTTAACTTATAAATATCAGATACTTTAATATTTATTTTTTTTTGAAATGTCTGATTTTATTAAACTGATGGTGGCAATAAATCCAAAGCCACAACTGCAGAAATACACGGCGGAGTTTCTTCGACCCAAGCAAAATCAGTACATTCTAGAATTGCAAATTTAGCAAAGATACTTTGATATTTTTAGTTACAAACTTTAGGCACTATTGTCATTTCTATTAGAAACCAAAATGTCTTAACATTTGTAACTTAAGGGATTAAAGTGGCATACATTTATAACTTTAGGAAACCAAAGTGAAAGGAAAAGACACGACCAAAGCAAAATCTAAACCTAGCTATCTCAAGGGAACAGAAAAGTAATTTAACCTAGTATTAGTAGGAGATATATTTTAAAAATAAAAAATAAAAATGGACATAGTAAATTGCATAATGACTGATATATTTAGAGACAAGTAAATTCTTTAAAGGTTTATAATTATAGAGCGAGAGAGTAAACTATAAGTACTTTTTTTTTGTCAAGAAATTATAAGTACTTTTATTTGCATCTAATAGATACATTTTATTTGTGATATTGAGTAGTGACCATACAACTATCCCTCACGTAATTGTGTGAAGTTGGTTTGACCAAGCAATGCATAATCTTTTTTCTTTGAAGGAAATCAATTTATGATCTAAGAAGTATTATTGAGATGCAGCTGTGTTAATGTCGAATTGAAGTCTTGAAAACTGTGGAGGATGAGAATTGAAGCGAAGATAATGGAAATGATGAAATTTTACCCTACACCCCTACACGTGTACCTTCACCCCAACAAATTATCTAAAATTCCAATATTACCCTTTTTATTATTTAACTTTTTATTTTTTTTCCTTTCAACACCTCTGGAATCCATAGTAGTTCACCCCCACAATTGATTCCAACCTATTTTTAAAAGTTTACGATTGGAATCATAGAAAAACGATTGGTATGTATGATTTTTTTTCTTCAAAAAGCACTGAATAACGATTCTTATTGGTCCCTAAAAAAATCGATTATTATCGATATCATTTACCAAAACTAACATTTACATTTCTGGAAATCTTTTTAACCCCTTTTCGGTTTATTTATTTTAATGCTATTATGTCAAATATGATACTTATCACCCTCTTTTTTTTTTTTT
>Ga0228710_1002434_pt1 | contig 29281 bp, 19 predicted proteins | sample MedpolnodulmetaG_FD_177995 | JGI IMG/M metagenome (GOLD analysis project Ga0228710, IMG submission 177995) | Root nodule microbial communities from Medicago polymorpha collected in Santa Monica, California, United States - pink nodules | ecosystem: Host-associated > Plants > Roots > Nodule...
TCAGCCATTCAATGTCTCTATCAGACCTCAATTTTTGGACAGTAAGCAATGATGAAAGACTTGCGGTGTAGCTTGAGGTTAGAACAAACACAAGAAATAACCATACTCCAACTACTACTCTTGCTGAGTTGCTGTTTATTTTCTCCTCTGATACACATCAAAATCAAATATCATGTTGCTTTTAATTAGTTTGCAAAAGAAGGAATTGCCAAATGATGAAGCAGTATTTATTAAATTTAGCAAACAACAACAACCAAGCCTTATCCCACTAAGTGGGGTCGGCTATATGGATACCAAATTTGGATCCAACTCATTGACCTCTAAATCCTTTTTAATGGTTTCTCTAACAGTTTTCCTAGGTCTTCCTCTACTTCTTTTAACTTGACTCTCCTCCATTTGATCTACTCTTCTTACCACGGCATCTACGAGTCTTCTCTCTACATGCCCAAACCATCTAAGCCTATTTTCTACCAACTTTTCTACTATAGGTGCTACCCCCACTCTCTCTCTCTAATGGTGTCATTCCTAATCCTATCATGTCTAGTCTTACCACTCATCCAGCGCAACATCCTCATCTCTGCTACACTTACTTGATTTTCGTGTTGACTCTTAACCGCGCAACACTCCGTACCATACAACAACGCCGGTCTAACTGCTGTCCGATAGAACTTTCCTTTCAACTTAAGTGGTACTTTCTTATCGCACAAAACACCTGAGGCTCTTCTCCATTTCAACCATCCAGCTTGAATACGATGGCTTACATCTGCTTCTATTTCTCTGTCATTTTGTACTAAGGACCCAAGATATTTAAACCGTGTAACTTGGGGTATGATATGATCACCAAATTTCACCTCCAAGGTAGACCTACTTCTCCTTCCGCTGAAATTACATTTCATATACTCCATCTTGCTTCTACTCAAGCGGAAACCATACGCTTCTAAGGCTTTCCTCCAGGTCTCTAGCCTCCCGTTCACTTCCTCCCTCAACTCACTAAAGCAAGACTACATCATCTGCAAAAAGCATACATCTCGATGCTAACTCTTGGATGTGTTCCGTCAGTACATCCAAAACTAAAGTAAAAAGATAAGAACTTAGGGTTGACCCTTGGTGCAATCCCATTGTTATGGGAAAATCTTAGGTAGTCCCATCCTGCGTTCTCACACTAGTCGAAGCTCCCTCATACATATCCTTGATAGCCCTAATATAGGCAATCCTAACCCCTTTCTTCTCCAGGGCTTTCCACAAAATCTCTTTGGTACTCTATCATACGTCTTTTCCAAATCAATGAAAACTAAGTGTAAGTCTTTTTTATCCGTCCGATATCGCACCATCACGCGTCGAAGTAAGTAGATCGCTTCCATAGTCGACCTCCCAGGCATAAAACCGAATTGGTTATCCGTAACTCAAGTCTCCTTTCTTAGTCTTCGCTCGATCACCATTTCCCATAACTTCATGGTATGACTCATTAGCTTAATTCCACTATAATTCGCGCAATTTTGTATATCCCCCTTGTTCTTATAGATTGATATTAAAGTGCTTCTTCTCCACTCGTCTGGCATTTTCTTCGTCCTCATAATCTCGTTAAAAAGGTTTGTGAGCCACACAATTCCTCTATCGCCAAGACTCTTCCACACTTCGATAGGTTTGTTGTCCGGCCCAACTGTCTTGCCACTACTCATCCTTTTCAACACTTCTCTAACCTCGTGCTCTTGAATCCGTCGATAATAGTTATAGTTTCGGTCCTCCTCTCCGATGTCTAACCTATTAGAGTCTGGTAAGATTTCATATCCTTCATTAAATAGGTTGTGAAAATGCTTCTTCCATTTATTAAATTTAACATCTCAAGTTTTTCTATGAATCTATTTTTGTTTAGTATTGCATCTCAGAAGTGTCGCAAAATCCCCTTTGAAATTTACTAACAAGTTTCAAATTATGAAGAATATAAATTTTCTGATCAAATTCACTTAAGAGATTGAAATATATTTTCTGATCACTAAAGTGGAAAATGGCATGTATTGTGTAGAGTCTCACATTGGATAGATAAGATTTAAACATAAGTTTATAAGCAGGGATTATTCTCCCCTTACACGCCGATTTTGTAAGAGTTGAGTTAGGGTTTAACTCAAATTCTAAGATGTAATCAGAGTCAACCACGATCAAGTGAGCCACCTGCTATCAGGTCACCACTATTGGGTTATGCTCCAAATGTCCATTTTTAAGCATAAGGGTATGTGTGTTAAGAGTCCAATGTTGGATAAGATAAAACCTGCACATAAGTTTATAAGTAGGGGCAATCCTCATATTACAACTCATCGGTTTTGTAACAGTTTAGTTAGACCCAACTCACATTCTAAAAAACATAGCGAAAAAGAAAATGAGAAAGTTTTTAACTTTTGTAATCAAGACTTACTATGAGCAAAAAATAGAGAAGAAAAAGCAAACCACACAGTGGTGCTGATCTGAGTTTTCACTGGTCCACCAAATTCAGGATTCAAGTGATGTTCCAAGAACCAAATGATAATCATTGTGTAGATGAGGATACCAATAGTTGCAATCCATATTTCCCAGCTAAATGGTTTCATAATCAACCATGCTGACTCTTCAGTTTCTGCTGGAAATATGAGTGATAAGCCCGACTCAGTATATGGTTGAGTGAATGATACATTTCTTGATCGTTCGGCAAGTATTGTTACATCTGCTACAATAACATCATAGGTCTGAAATAGTATTAGCTTCCTTCTTCCATTTTGTTTGAAAAAAATTTAAATGTTTTCTTTTGTTTTTAGTGCATATTCAGAATCACGGTGAATTTGATACGGTGACATTGTGATTTTGTTTAAGCTTCAATATGTAGCTTTTGCCAAAATCATGTTGCAATCCATGATTCTGTGAAACTCACTGTCAATCCAACCATTCACTTAGTTTTGAGAAAAATTATATTTGATATACATGCATTGTTATGTTATGCCATTTGTGTGTGAAATGCATATATTGAATGAGACAAATGAATTCATAAAAAAAGAACAAGTTGAAAAGAACATAATGTTTAGTTTACCTCATCCACGATTTTAAACAGAATTGTATCATAAGATTCATTTAAGGGGTAAAATTTATAGGGAAGACCAGAATACTGGTCACTCAGAATTTCTCTGATCTCTTTGAAAAGATCTATACAAAAACCAGTAGGAGGTTGATTTTGAGAGACTTTCAAAAAGTTATCAGCTGAAGGATGCATAGGCATTGCAACTTTTAAAGGATTTGTATTAGTAGGTACTTTCCATGTCTTAGGTACAGAGTCATCTAAGCTTTCTTTACCACCATCACCTGTATTCTCGCCAAGTGATCTAGCAAACTTAAACTTTGGAGCCAAAATATCCAATTCCATATGTTTCTTATCATTATCAACCACTTTAATGATTCTTAACATTGGAATGTAGGATAGTTTTCCTTTTTTGAATCTTATATCACCAATTAAGCCATTGAAATTTGAAGATAACATTTCCTCCAACAACATCTTTGAGTTGCTAGATTTAGTATTCAATTTCTCCAAAGCCTTTGTAACAATTGTAATGCTATCATAAGCTAGCAAACCATTTGATCCTGGATTGGACTCAACTGTTTTTGTGTTCTCAGCTTGAAAACTTTCCTGCAACTGATCATAAGCACTAGAACTTGAAGAATAGTTGTGTTCGATTCCTAAAACACCTTCCATAGAAGATAAAACTGATTTATCGACATAGTCTAACATACTTGTAATCTCTTCATTGATTATCCAAGTTGATTCTTTCTCCAATAATCCAATTTTTTTAGCTTCTCTAAATAATTGGATCACCATAGGTAATGATGCTTGAAGTACAATAAAAACACGAGACTTTAGCCGCAACAACTTCAACAATTCATCAAGAACAAACCCTTTTGGATCAGATAAAGAAGTGAATGGTGGAAGAACTAATTGATACTCAATCTGGGAGTTAACCTTTTGGAGAGCCTCGGATAAGAGGCTTAACATTCCAGAATCTCTATTGTAAGGGTTGTCTTCATATATAGCTATAACCTTTTGAGAGTTGAAAGTGTGGACTATACCAGATATGAAGTTTATTTGTGCAGTTTGATTTTGAGCCATCTGAATCAAGAATGGCCAACGAATTTGCGTTAATGATGAAGGGACTAATGAAGAAGAAAATGAAATTGTTGGTACTTGAAACATGGCTCCAACATCAGCCATAATAGATGCTTCTTTCCATGTTTCCATGCCAATAATGACTTTAACTCTCTCTTTAGTAATTAATTCTTCAGCTGAAAAACCAATAAGAAGCAAGATATTATTCAGTGTAAGGGCTTAAATGAAAACAAAATAAAGATGTTTTATGAACAGAAAGTGTTAGAAAGCACATGATCAAAGAGGTAAGGATTCATCTCACAAGAGAAATAAGCTTGAGAGCGTAATATCGAGGCCTAACTCATCCTTACAAAACCGACTTGTACGGTGAGGAGTGCCTCCTCATCATAAACTCTTCTCAAGAATCTTATCTATCCGATGTGGGACTAAATCCCACCGAGTGTTGGCCGCTAACAAATTCTAACTTACTTTTACCTTTTTATTAAAAAGTACATACCAGTTGAAGCTGCTTGTAGAAGGTTTCTACCAGAATCGCGGAAGAGTAGGATTATGTTATGAGTGTTGGAATAATTATTGAAACTTTGAGCTGCAATTTGCATGGCTGTTCTCTGTTGTTTCCCTGTTTCAGAATTAACATCAATGATCACACCAACAATTGTTGTATTTTGGGAACTATTGGCAAAACTTTGTAATTGGAGAAGTGAGATTATTAGAGGAAGCAAAGGCAAAAGATTTGGAACTGATTTCCAAGTTTGAGCATAAAAATTCATATTGGTGGTTCCAATGTATTATAAAGAACATTAAGAATTCAAGCTCTAAGAGACTGATATTATGCATATATAAATAAAATGAAAGTATGTGATATGAATACACACATTTATATGTATGGTGGACCGAGAGGTCAATGGTCATAAGTCATAACTCATAAATCATAATTCCACACAGTTAAATAATGCTAAGGATGGAAAGAAATGGAATGTTAGTGAATTAGTGGGAATGATTCTGTTGCTAGTAATAGTATTAACTTGAAAGTTAAGCATCTTAATTAAATTCTAGAATTTGAAACATCAATTTGGACTGCTCAGATAATTATTCTGGAAGTTACTATTTTTTGCTCATATTATTCCTACTTCCGACCTTTACAACAGGTCATAAAATTAAATTCTATTTTTTTTTTTACTAAATTTTATTGTTACTATCTTTCAAAAAGTAAAGAAACAATAATTTATCCGGTCAGTGTGAAAAAAAATCCAGTAAAAAATAGACGAGGAAAATTTATTGGAAAATTTAGTTCAATATCTTTTGCATGGACTGTCTGCATATATATTACATGTTGTACCGGTAATCTGTGAGAAAAGGAAGGTAAAACAAAAAGAATGTACCAATATATTTTGTTTACTATATATACTATGTTTAATTTCCACTTGACAAAGTCAAAATACTATGTTCAATTTCCACTTGACAAAGTCAGAAGATGTGAAGGTTTCTGGTAGAAACATGGAAATTGAACGTTTGAATTTGGCAATCATGATGTTGACTCCATAGTGTAAGCATTGGTTTTGAATTTGTGTGGACAGGCTTCCTATGCCAATATGTATTGTACATGCAATGCAATTACTATAATATCATCCAATCAAAATGGTACTCTTAATATATTGTAATTTTTGTGGTTAATTTCGTCATTTCTAAGGATTGGTGAATTTTTCAATTCACCAAAAAAAGGATGTTTCTTGGAAACAAAGATTCTTGTTGGGATTATCTCTATATGGACCAGCTGTGATAGAAAATAACCAGAGAAGTGGAAACGTAATGGCATTTAGGCTTTGACATGCGGTCACAAAATTTATGAGAAAAATTGAGCATAATTGATGACTTTGGATTCTGTACAGGAAATTTGGGTTTGAATGTTTGTAAAGTATATAATATTCCATGAAGGAACTGGTCATAATCCAGCAAGCATATTGAATATTAAAACCCCTATGACAATAATGTTGCTGAAAATATTAGCCTTATGTTTAGAACCTTTTACTTGTGTTACGCGGGACTTTTGCTGTTACAGAAACCCTTTAATATTTTTTTCTCTAGGGACTCTGCATCTGTGTTACTGCACCTAGTAAAATGTGAGACTTTAATACTAGATACATTATACATACTCATATAGTTGAAGCTTCCTTTTCAGAAAGGGAAAAAAAATGTTAAAGCTTAATTGTGCTAAGCAAGGTTTACAAGTTAATGTAGTGTAGTACCAGATTTTATGGAAAAATGAGTGCTACTGGTACAAAGACTAAAAATAAACAAATACAGGTTGGAATGTTTAAGGCTAGCTAGGATATATACAGAACATGTGAATCTATTACATATGATGAATCGTAATCAATGGATGTAAGTTTGTGACATTATATCATTTCTATGACAGCTGATTGGGATCGTTGTGGATTGATTGGTTCATGAGAATCGCTTACACTCTCCGTCCTTGGTGAATTTCGACGACGTACACCTTGTAATACAGATCCACCAAAAGATGCAGCTTTATTTAAAGTCATGATGAGATTCCCATTATATAGACCTGTACCATTTCTAATTGTTCTCTCCATGTCATTGTTATTATTTTCATCATCAGATTCGGCAATTACATTTCCTTGAGGATGTTGAGATTGCTCTTCATAGTGATTATGGTTATGGAAATATTTCCTCAATAAAGCTAGTAATATGCAGATGGTGGAAGTGGCAGCACATATGATATATAGTCCCAAAAATTTGGCAAGGGTCAGACTCTCTGTTTCTGGAGATGCTGAGTTGGTTGAGCATTCAGTAGAAGGTGTTAACAAAACCTCTTCCAAAGATTTTAGTTTTCCATTTTCTGCTAGTGTTAAAATTGCTTCAGAAAAGTCTCTTGCTATCGGAGCCCCTTTTTGAAATACCTGCATTCATATATAATGAAACAAAACTTGAGAATGCAAAACTGAAACACATACTAACATTTAATTTGAGATAACAATTTTAAGGTGTTCAAATCTACGTGTACTTGAAAACCTGAAAATTAAGGATGAGAACGTCTAAATTTGTAGTTAATAAAGTTATATTGGTGGTTAATGAGTATTGATATCTAGTGTATCCCTTAATTTTCTATTGAACATGGTTAACCACCTATCTGAATTGCATTAACTACTTAAAAAGTAGTCGCCAAAGTTGTCTAAATTTAGTTGTACAAAAATCATTTTTCTTATTTTCCAAAGATTATTTTTACATAAAAGGCTTAAAACAAAAAAATTAGAAATTAAAAGAAAAGCAAAACACTTTGTAAAAGTAAACATGCCAAAGAAGAAGTTGTAGGCACTTACAAATCCCATTCCTCCAAATTTATATGCTGCTGTAGTTGCAGTGTAATCTTTGCAGTATTTATTCAAGAAAACCTTCTCATATGGGCTCTCAATAAAGAGAGCAGAAATTTGTTTGCTCTTGAACTTTTCCATAATGTCTTGTTCATTGTCAACATCTAGAACTTGTTGACTAGGAAAATGGTACACTTGGACCAAGTAGTTCTTTACAAAGGTACTACTGTTATCACAACCAACTGGTAGTTTGTTTTGTATAAGCCATTCAATGTCTCTGGCAGACCTCAATTTTTGGACAGTAAGCAATGATGAAAGATTTGCAGTGTAGCTTGAGGTTATAACAAACACAAGAAATAACCATACTCCAACTACTACTCTTGCTGAGTTGGTGCTTATTTTCTCCTCTGATATACATCAAAATCAAATATCATGTTACTGTTAAATAGTTTGCAAAAGAAGGAATTTCCAAATGAAGAAGCAATCTTTATATTAAAGTAGATATGTCATGCTTTATTTTGAACCAAACTTTGTTAGTATTGCAACTCAAAAAGTTTCAAATTACAAAGAGTAGAAATTTGCTGATCATTGCTAAAGATTTTGAAATATGTTTTTATCTATATATATATTGCTATGTTCATGACACGAAAATCAAAGCCTAACTCATCCTTTTGGTAGTTTGAATCATGTCATTTTAATTTTGTTATTTACTTTTATTCGATACAAATGAGATTTTAATGGTTATACGAGGTTTTAATGGTTATGCAAAGTAATGATAATGTGAATGAAATTTTATATGATATCAATGTTATGAAAGTGTTGATCATATAAATGAGTTCTAGCAATAAAATACTAAGATGAGCAGTTGATGTATATACTTGTAGAAATGATTAACATGCTCATAAAAAAAAAAAAAAAAAAAAAAAAAAAAAAATATATATATATATATATATATATATAAAAGTGTGAAAACTCCGTTTGCTACAACGAAGAGATAATGTAGCCTATGAGGTACGGCTCATAGTAACAAATGTGAAAACTCCGTTTGCTACAACGAAGAGAAAATGTAGCCTATGAGGTACGGCTCATAGTAACCAAAAAAATATATATATATAATAATAATAATAAACATCGTTGATACAACGAAGAGATAATTCGGTCTTTATGCACATGGTGAAATGTATAATTAATGACATGAACTTTAAGTCAAGAATTGTGATTATGGTTATGATTATGATTATGAGTATGTGTATGAATAAAAATATGACATTATGATAGAGTCATGATAGTATTCTAGGTAGCGATCCTAGTTATCCCCGATCGCTCAGCTATGTATGATAAAGAATGTATAAACCCGAAATGGGTTGAGTTTAGAAAAGATGGCGATCCTACGTTCCCTGAGATTGCCTACTGCCTAGGATAGGTGGAACTCACTGAGACATCCTGTCTCATCCCAATCCCTTTTTATTTATTTCAGATATTCAGGTTACTAGGCTACAGAGTGGTTCGTGATGTAGAAGCAGAAGTTGCTGGAGCAGATAAAGTTCACGTCAGTGGTATTATTTCAGAGGTATAGGACGAGAATTTCAATATCTTATTCAGAGGAAAAAAAAATTATTGTAATTTTAATGTACCCAATGCCAAGTTTAACACACATGGTAGATATTCTATGTAATTTCTAGTAGGGTTGTTACAGAGTGCCTCCTCTTTATAAACTCTTCTCAAGAATCCTATCTATCCGATGTGGGACTAAATTCCACCGAGTGTTGGCCGCTAACAGTTCATACTTTAATTTCTTTATTTTTATAAAATTTGTGAAAATGGGAATTTTCCTACTTAGAAATAGTGAAGTAAATTACCAATGAATTTTTTTTCCAAATATAGCAAAGAAGAAATTGTAAAAATTTTGAACTTTTGTAATCTAGACTTACTATGAGCAAAAAATAGAGAAGTAAAAGCAAACCACATAGTGGTGCTGATCTGGGTTTTCACTGTTCCACCAAATTCAGGATTCAAGTGATGTTCCAAGAACCAAATGATAATCATTGTGTAGATGAGGATACCAACAGTAGTAATCCACATTTCTGTGCTAAATGGCTTCATAAACAACCATGCTGAATCATCAATCTCTGCTGGAAGTATGAGTGATAAGCCTGACTCGGTATATGGTTGAGTGAATGATACATTTCTTGATCGGTTGGCAAGTATTGTTACATCTCCTACAATAGCATCATAGGTCTGCAATAATATTAGATTCCTTCTTCCTTTTTGTTTCTAAAAAATTGAAATATTTTATTTTGCTTTAGTGCATGTTTGGAATCACGGTGAATTTGACACAGTGACACTCTGATTTTGTTTAAGCTTCACAGTGGCATGCCGTGATTATGGCAAATTCATCGTCAATACAAATATGCACTTTGTGTTGAGAAAGTATGATATCCACACAATGTTGTGTTGTGACATTTGTGTGTGAAATGCATATATTGAAAATGACAAATGAAATCAGGAAACAAAAAAGTACAAGGTAAAAGAGTTTACCTCATCTATGACTCTATCCAGAAGTGCATCATAAGATCCATTGAAGTCGTAATAAAATTCATAGGGAAGATCAGAATATTGACCACTCAAAATTTCTCTGATCTCTTTGAAAAGTTCAATACAAAAACCGGTAGGAGGTTGATTTTGGGAGAATTTCAAAAAGTTATCAAAAGCAGGATTCCTAGGAAGTGCAACTTTTAAAGGGTTTGCATCAGTAGGTACTTTCCATGTCTTAGTTTCTGTAGTACCATCACTTGTGCTCTCTTTAAGAGATCTAGAAAACTTCAACTTTGGTGTCCAAGTGTCAAACTCAATATGTTTCTTGGCATTATTCGTCACTTTTATGACTCGTAACATTGGAGTATAGGATAGTTGTCTTTCTTTAAATCTTATATTACCACTTAAACCATTGAAATTGGAAGATAACATTTCCTCCAATAACGTCTTTGAGCTACTAAAATTAGTATTCATTTTCTCCAAAGCCTTCGTAACAACTGAAATGCTATCATAAGCTAGCAAAGTATTTGACCCTGGTTTGGACTCAACTGTATCTGTATTCTCATCTTGGAAATTTTCCAGAAATTGAATATAAGCACTAGAACTTGTAAAATAGTTCCTTTCGATTCCCATAACACCTTCCATAGAAGATAAAACAGATGTATCTACATAGTCTAACATGCTTGTAATCTCCTCATCGATTATCCAAGTTGATTCTTTCTCCAACAATCCAATTTTCTTAGCTTCTCTAAACAAATGGTTCACCATAGGTAATGATGCTTGAAGTACAATAAAAACACGAGATTTGAGCTGCAACAACTTCAACAGTTCATCAAGTACAAACCCTTTTGGATCTGATAAAGAAGTGAATGGTGGAAGAACTAATCGATACTCAACCTTTGAGTTAACCTTTTCGAGAGCCTCCGATAAGAGGTTTACCATTCCCGAATCACTACTATAAGGACTGTCTTCATATATAGCTATAACTTTTTGAGAGTTGAAACCATGGACAATATCAGCTATGAAGTTCATTTGGCCAGACTGATTTTGAGCCATTTGAATCAAGAAAGGCCAACGAAGTTGCATTGATGATGAAGAAACTAATGGAGGAGAAGAAAATGAAATTGTTGGTATTTGAAACTTGGCTCCAAAGTCAGCAACAATAGCAGCTTCTTGCCATGTTTCCATGCCAATAATGACTTTAACTTTCTCTTTAGTAATTAAATCTTCGGCTGAAAACCAACAAGAAGCAAGAGATTAATCACCAACACCTTATTTGGATAAACAACTTAATTAAGCTCTTATTATATAAATAAAAAACAAAATAACGTCAAACCGTTTTCATATAAGGTATAATCTATTATTTTAAGATCTCATAATTACTTGCGCTATAGATAAGTTCAAATAAGTCAATCCAAACTGGTCGTAAGTTCTTAACGGAAAAAGGAAAAAAAAATAAAGATGTTTTTTCGGTAAAAAAAAGTACTCACCAGCTGAAGCTGCTTGTAAAGGGTTCCTACCAGAGTCACGGAAGAAAAGGATTATGTTATAAGTGTTGGAATAATTATTGAAACTTTGAGCTGCAATTTGCATAGCTATTCTCTGTTGTTTTCCTGTTTCAGAATTAACATCAATGATCACACCAACACTTGTTGTAGTTTGGGAACTATTACCAAGACATTTGAATAAAAGAAGTGAGATTATTAGTGGAAGCCATAGCAAAAGATTTGGAACTGAATTCCTCCAAGTTTGAGCAGAAAAATTCATATTGGTGTATTATAGATATAAAAATTAAGAGAATGATATTATTATGTACAAAATGAGAGTATTGGATATGGTTACACACATTTATATATGTATGGTGGAGGAAAAGGTCAATGGTCATAAATCATATATAATTCTACACAGTTGAATAATAAGGATGGATTGTTAGTGAATTTGTGGGAATGATTCTGCTAGTGTTAATATTAATATTAACTTGCAAGTTAAGTATCTTTTACTTGTATTATGATGTATTTATGTTGAACATATTCCGTGACAGAAACACAAACACGTGTGTAGATTTTTCTTGTTTTTTCCTCCTCGGACCCTGTCTTGGTGAATACTCCATAGAATTGTAAAAATAAAATTGATAAAATGGTAGAAATTTGAAATGCCAACCTTGATGGCTCAAACCATTATCCTGGAAATTATGGTCAAATATTATCTCTATTTCTGACCTTTCCATCCGGTCACAAACTTAATTTTTTTAATTATTTACTAATCGTTGCAAAAGTAAAGAAACGATGATATATATATCTAGTCTTTGTCACAAAAATAAAGTAAGTAAAAAAATGATGGAGGTTAAACTTTAAAGATAGGGCATCTAACTGACTAAATAAAATATGGATAAACTTTTTACATCTAAATAGTATTTTTATTTTTTTTGTTGACCGGGGTTTGAACCACCGTACCTAGAATATATTATGCATTATCACTTACAACTGATTTAAACTCACGAAAGCACATCTAAATAGTAATTTGGAAGTACACATAAGAAACACAATATTTGTACAATTAAATGCTTATTTTCAGACAAAAAGCACAATTTTTTTGTCTAAATGTATTTATATTTCTAAAATCATTGGGAAAATTGCTCTCATTAATATTGACGGGTGTAGGTTAAAAATAGAATCCTATGTATTTTTAGAATAAGCTCAAGCTACACTTCAACTTAACACCATTGAATATGATTCTATCTAATATTTTATATTTTTGAAAATTAACTGCTAATTGTTTTTCTTTATGTTCCGTATTAAATATTTTGACCACATGCCGGGATCTTGGTTTTGTGGGAGGTAGCTACCTCTTAAAACGTCTAATGAAGACACCCAAGTAAGGTTATACCAGAGAAGTCTCCTCCACCACCTTCTCACTGGTAAGTTGAAGGTAGATGGACCGAACAATTGTAACGGATCATAACTCTGAATTCATTTGTATGTAGGTCATTCGAGTTAATCAGAACTATTAATCTATCATGTGTCTCTCTCTATAACTTAATAACTTATCCTATCATTGTTAATCATGAGGGAATATTCGATGGGGTCATGCACACAAATTGAGGTTGGACTTGACAAAAATGAGAGGGTCCAACCCTAAACAAAGGATAAAATGTAGAGAGAGAAATGCATACTTAGCGTAGTTTCTAAAACAACGCTACAATATATAGTGAAATGTTGTATAACGAACATCTTGAATATACACCCATCAACCTTACGTAATAGATGAAAGAAATTAAAGTTCGTCATGGTCGGAATATGCATGTCATCATTCAATGATATATATTCATTCACAAATACATTTGTAAGGATATTTTTTGTTAGAGAAAACATTTTTGTTTCTAATATCATGTTGTCTCCGAACTAAGACATCAATGAGTCTTAACGATAATGATGCTTGGAGTTGTATTCTCATGCTCAAACCACCATAACATTCAATAACTTATATCTTAATTATTATTATTCTTATTGACATGAGACAAGCTTCATTCATTAAGATGCTAAAATACCAAGAGTACAATCATCAAAACGATAATAGGTTGGGATATTTCCGATCCATATATTAAGATCAATACAAATGATTAAGATAGCGAGAACACATCAAGGATTCATATTGAACTTTCAGAAGACATTAAGGCATTAACAAAACCAAATCGAAATCCTAACAAGCAAACTAAAATTTTCCACATATGACCAACGGTCAACAATAAATCGAGATTCATAGTCTTTGAATTCATCCAACTACGAAAAAATATATTTGCAGGTGTTTGCCCAAAACTATAGGCGGCCTCTGAGATGACCAAATCAGCCACATATTGACAAGACATTAGCAAAATCAAGAGGATGTTAAATTTAGTGATATCCTTGATAAGCCCTACTCGTAATATAACACCTATGCAGCAAGTCCTTCTCAAGAATTTTATCCAACATACGAGGTGCAAAACTAAAGCAAATTAAGTAACATGAGAACCACGAAAGCAAGCAAAACAATGACAAAAAAACAAAAAACATCTAGGAAGACCTTGAATCTCAAACCCGGTGAAGCGGAGACGTAGTGTCAGTAAGGTGGCTTTCTAGGAGGACGGTCATAGATTTTATATACTTCAATAACCATTGAGTTTAGGGTTAAATATGTTTTTAATCTCTATAAATACACCGGCTTTTCATTTTAGTCTCTTTAAAAAATTTCTTTGATTTTTAGTCCGTTAAAAGTTTTTCATTTTCACTTTTGCCCCCTCCTTTTACATAAACTCATTTAGAATTCATATTTTTGAATAAAATTTTACAGAAAAGTTTATAATTTTATAAGAATCTCTCCCAAAAATAAAATTAAATTTTTTTAACAAAATATGAATTAAATATGAAGCAGGGGTTGTAGACGGCAAAGAAGGCGGTGAATTAAACATGAATTTTTCGTATTTAATTCATGTTTTGTTGAAAAATTATATATTTTTTTCTTAAGAGATTCTTACAATATTCTACACATTTCTGCACAATTTCATTAAAAAATACATGAACCGACTTAAAAATAGGGACCAAAAGTGGTGATTGAAAATTTTAAAGGGACCAAAATTTTTATAGAGACTGAAATTTTTTAGACAGACTAAAATAAAAAGTTAGTATATTTATAGGGATCAAAAATATATTTAACCTTAATATATTTACGGTAAACGTTAAAAAAACGATGATGCGGCAGAAGTACTAAATCAAAAACGTTTACAAACTTAAAGGACCTACGTTTGGCCAAAATAACTTAAAGACTAATATGTTACAAACCTCAAACTTAAAGGACTTAGGTGTGAACAAATTAACATAAATTATCAATTTGTTACAAACATCAAACTTAAAGGCAGGGGTGGCAAAACGGACCCAACCCGTCGGGTCGGCCCGTTTAACCCGCTATTTTTGGCAGATTGAGTCGAAGTTTGGAGCTCGCTTACTATAATTGGCTCGCCCCGCTTAACTCGTTTTTCTTTCTTTTTTAGAATTATTTTATCCTTTGAGATTTATTTTGATTGTTGGATTTATTTTAAGATTTGTTTTATGGTGTGAATCTGTTTTATGTTGGCGACTTTTCCTTATTTTGCGATTAAGTATGATGTTGAGTTCAACAATTTGTTAATCATCTTGTTTTTACCATAAATTTATTTGATGTGTATTCTTTTACATTTTTTATGATAAAAGCAACTTAGTTTTTTCTTACAATTATGTTGTGAGAAAACTGCATTAAAAAAAATTGTTTTTCTAAAAAAAAAGTTTTTTGTTTGACGGCCCGGCCCACTAACTCGTATGTCCGCCACTATTTGAGGTAGGATGAGATTTTGGACTTGACCACCTAATTCGACTCGGCTCATCTCGTCCCGTTTTAAGCGGACTTATGCGGGTCGGGCCTATACAGGGCGAACCGACCCGCTTTGCCATCCCTACTTAGGACCCCTGATGTTATTTATCAAACACGTTGTTTTTAATAAACGAGCTTTCCGTATAAGCTCTTAGGTTGTGTTTGGTAACACAAATAAGTTAGCTTATAGCTTCTTGGATTAGCTTATAAGTTTGCTTGATAAAACTAGATGTGTTTGGTAACAAGCTTTTTTCATTAGCTTATAGCTTTTTTAAGATGCTATTTTAAGTAGCTTTTGAGCTTATAACTTATAGCATTTGATATTATCTTCCATTTTAAATCTTTATTTTTATTTTATTATACGTTATCAAAGTAATGTCACTTTATTCCCGTGAGCTTAGCTCCCTATGAGCTTAGCTCAATTGGTAGATATAATGCATAATATATGTAAGATCTGGAGTTTGAATCTCGATCCTGTTACATTCTATTAGTTTATATATTATTTATAATTTCAAATAAAACTATATAATTTTCAAAAAATAAAAAGGTTTATTACATAAAAGTTCTTTTAAAAATATATATTATATCAAAGTTAAAAAATTTAATTGCACAAAAATCACCGTTTTATATACCAGATTACCATTTCAAAGATGAAATTAATTAAAATATTTAAAAATAAATATATTAAGTAAAATTATTTATAAACAAAATAAATATGTAATTTATATTTATGAGACACATTAACAACTAAATTTTATCAAACACATTAATTTTAATAAGGTAATATAGCTTATTTGCAACAAACAGAGCCAAGCCTAAGGACCGAGTAGGGTGTTCCAAAGAGACCACACTCGTCGTCATCTTCCCTGAGAGCAGAGCGAGAGAGGTAACAAAAGTTCAGAATGGCGCAATTCTGGAAGCCAGGAACAGAGAAACCCGAAGCACAGGTAGTTGACGACGAAGAAGGCGGTGTTCTATTCATCCCTTCTTCTTCTTCTTCTTCTTCTTCCGGTTATGGCTTCGCTAGCATCGATAAACAACGCCAACGATTACCTGTTTACAAATACCGTAACGCCATTCTCTACTTGGTTGAAACTCATTCCACCACTATCATCGTCGGCGAAACCGGTAGCGGCAAAACCACTCAAATCCCTCAGGTACTTATCATTCATTACACTCTTCTTCACTATTTCCAATTTCCAATTCAAATTGGCATTGCATTGCAACTGCAGTATCTGATTGAGGCTGGTTGGGCTGCCGGTGGACGACTCATTGCTTGTACTCAACCGAGACGACTCGCTGTTCAGGCTGTTTCTTCTAGGGTTGCTCAAGAGATGGGAGTTAAACTTGGTCATCAAGTTGGTTATACTATTAGGTTTGAAGATGTTACTAATCAAGTATGATTCATTATCCCTTTGGTGTGTGTTTGGTTTTGTGCTGATAAAAATTAATTTAGTTTGAAAAAATTGATTCTGCTTTAAAATGAGTTGAATGTAAGTGATTTATGTTTTGATACATTCATGTAAAGTGGATTGAATGAAGATAAATTCAAGACTCATCATCCCTTTCATTACTAGTGTGTGTTTGCTTCTGCGATGACAAAAGTTGATTTTCAATTAATTGCTTTTGTAAAATTGTCATTTATGTTTGAATACATTCATGTAAGAGTGAGTTGAATGATAAATTCAAGGATAAAAATCAATTGTAGAGGAAAAAGCTTCAAATTATAGTTTAAAGTGATAATCGATTCTACTCCAGAACATCTAAACATTCAAAAACCAATTCTACATCTCTAGAATCAATTTTGACTTATAAATTGGAACCAAACAGACACTTATGTTATGGTGATCATATATCTATCAGACACACATTAACTTCTTTTTGGTTTTTTGGCAGTGTAGGATGAAACAGTTTTAAAATTTGTTACCGATGGGGTGCTCCTGAGGGAGATGATGAATGATCCTCTTTTAACAAAATATAGGTACTGACTTAAAAGGTTACACATTTTGTACTTTTGTCAACTATAGAAGAGATGCTGTTCAATTCTACCGTCATAAACTCAAATCTGAACACACTTAAATACTTGTGTTGTTACAGTGTTATAATGGTGGATGAAGCTCATGAAAGGTCCATTTCAACTGACATCTTGCTTGGACTATTGAAAAAGGTAGAATAGAAAGTAGATACTATCTACACCGTATATTTATGGTATCAAAATTTTGCATTTTTTTATAAATCTTTAAGTTCATACGTTTTCTGTTTGTTACTTTTCTAGATACAAAAGCGCCGACCAGAGTTGCGTTTGATTATTGCATCTGCTACTATTGAAGCAAAATCAATGGCTGACTTCTTCCGCCCAAGGTTTTTGTCCAATCTTGCTTTATTCAGTTGCTCAGATTTTCATGTTTATGTTAACTCTTTTTTATAATTGCTATGCTATCTATAAAATTTATATTCATAGAAAATGGCACTATAGTTTATTTGGAAAATAAGCTAAACTGCAAATACTTGATTGCCTAGTTCATATTTAGGCAGCTAAAACATGTAAACAACAAAAGGCGTGTTTTTTTTTCTACCAGTCCAAAGGCATTACACCGATCAAAATAGTTTTACTGGATACTTTTATTACAAAACTCGTTGGATTGAAAGTTTATATATCATCGGCGATGGCTATGGTGCACAAGCTAGATGGGTTGTGCACCGTACACAACATATTTTCATCATTAGATAACAAAGTTTCGCTATATCTTCTATGAACCCTATTGCACTGAATTTTTTGCTCATCATCTTCAAGAATATAGGAACAAGGTATATCCCACTTCCACCTCCACTGTTGGCTACTGAGACACAACTGGATTAGTGACAATCACTCCTTCTCCCCACCCCCTTGTATTCTTTCTCCACTGTTGGAGTTCATTTGCTTTACCAAAAAACGAAGTGCGTCAATACTCAAAAAGGAGGCATGCGCTGTAAAAAAACATAGCCTTTTTAGCAATAGTCACCTCATGGTCATTCCTCCATAACTTTATGAGTATGGTTTAATTTTTTTTTTACCTGTGTTGTCTTCAAGTCTGATCAAGAAAATATATTGAAGTTTTCCAAAAATAAAATAAATAAACTTATTTTGAAGTGTTTCCCCTTCAGATCTAGTGGTTTCCATTATAATTATATGGGCAGCCCTGTGCACTAAAGCTCCCGCATACGCAGGGTGCGGGAAGTGGTCCCACCAATTGGTGTATTGTACTCAGCCTTGCCCTGTGTTTTACACAAGAGGCTCTTTCCAGGACTTGAACCCGTGACCTTTCAGTCACGTGAGAACAACTTTACCGTTGCGCCAAGGCTCCCCCTCTTCCATTATAATGATGTCTTGTAAAAAAAAAATTAGTACAAGTTAAAGTAGATGGAATCTGATGAAGAAAATATTATGTTTTTTTTTTATATAGAAGAAAATATTATGTTTGGAAGCCTATCTCCCAGATCTAAGATTCAACAAAAAAAAAAGCAGAGTGTAAAAATATATGGTGTTGTTGAGGTTGGAGAAGGTTTGAGAGTGTGTCAAGAATGAACGTTCTTTTCTTAGAATTTCAGACAAGTGGGTAGAAATCTAGTACATATGGTTTAATATGGTTTATCATATATCTAGTGAGGCTCTATTATTCAATGGCTGAAAAATGTTGTGTACAATACAAGACTTGAGTGAGTTGTGCATTTCAGACAAAGCCTATATCATATAGATCATCTCTACAGATTTTCACGTGTATCTAAAATAGTAATTTGATATGACATTGAGATGTCAAGATTAACATCTTATGTAGGTGCATTAAGCTTAGTCATATCTATATTCTAACGATGTGATATTCAGTCCAGTTTATTTGTCACTTTTGTCATTTGGACGGTGTAATTCTTCCTGTTTCACTTCCAATCCAACCTATTTTTGTTTACAACCACTTGATGTACTATACCTGTTATTATATGGTATGTAGTACGACAATATTACTGAACTGTATGAAATTGAAAGTCTTGTTCCTGGTTTTTCATCCCGAGTACTCAGATTTTAATTGTCACAATTTGCCGTTTAACAGAAAAAAGCGGCGAGAACCTGAAAATGAGGCGAATGGACTAAAAGTTGAACCTGCAATCTTATCAGTCGAGGTACTATTTCTGGACGTGCAACATGTGCTTGTATGTCCCCTGTTTCTCTAAGTGCATTTGTTTGAAGCAAATTGAAGGATAAGTTAATCTACCTTGCCCCCAAATTTATTCTTCTGTAAGGTTAATGTATCAGTTTCTCTACAGTTCCAGCCCATGGTTATTCCAAGGGGGTATCTGATTTGAAATTGGCAGCTGCTACTGTATTTCTAGCTTCCTTCTTTACTTTTTTTTTTCTTTCAATTTGAGTATAACACAACCTGTTGTATTTTTCTTCTTTTTAATATCAATAATATTTCTTTTCAAAAAGAAAATGTCACTTTATAGAACCTGAACTACATTATCATTTGGAAGTACAGAATATTGAGGAATCACTATGCCTTTGTGCTTTATAGGTTCAAGTATTCAACATACAAATAAAACATGCTTTATAATTTTCAGGGTAGAGGCTTCAATGTTCAAATTAATTTTGCTGAGGAACCTGTCCAAGACTATGTTCAGGCTGCTGTTTCAACAGTACTCTTGATCCATGAGCGGGTAATTTGCCTTCATTGAGATAGGACAATTTTAACCAATTCATTATATTTTTTAGGCATTTAATTCAGTGTAATGACATATGTTGTTCCATGGTGTTTGCATTAGGCTTACTCATGGACACCAAAATATTAGTTTTCATTTTGACCCTTATAAGAAATTCTGGGGCTCTTCGTTGGCAAAACTAACTGTTAGAATCAGCGTATGCAGAAAATATGTAGAAAGAGGATGGATATGAATATTGCAGTATTTTATTGAAAGCAGCAGTTATGTTTCCAACAGGGCAGTTATAGAATTGATAGAAAAGTTACAAACTAAATTCATAAAACAGTAACTGCTTCAACTAACTACACCTCTAGGAATCAGAGAGCCTAGTCTCTCCCAAACCAAATAACCAACTGATAAAGTTTCCTTCATTCTTATTTTATTTAAATACGCACACCTACTTACATAATTGGGCCTATTGATTATTGCACCTACGCCTAACATAAACCTTAGTGATAGGAGGTCTACCACACACACTAACTAACACACACTAACTCAAGCATTTCTGCTTTTGATATAAGAAGAAAGTCAGATTTATATTGATAGTTTGAACAAAAATAAAATGGAATGAAATGGTGATTTTGGTCTATGCTATCTCTCTAATAGGAATCTACTGGAGATGTTCTTGTATTCCTTACTGGTCAAGATGATATTGATGCCGCTGTTCATTTATTCAACGAAGAAATTCAAACTAATCGAAAGCACTCTTCAGGTATACTCACAAAATAGTTCTTATTTGGACTATTAGGTTTTGATCTCCACAACTACTCACAACTAAAAATAAATGAGCAACATAAGTATAGAATTTTGGTTTTACTGAACCGAACACATCGAAAAAGATTTTCATATTTTGCACATAATTTTGCTTCTCAACACATACTCCTCTAATACATGGAATTTCCTTTTGTTCCAGGATTGGTTGTTTTACCTCTCTATTCAGGGCTCCCACGTGCTGACCAGGTTAGGAATACATCTGTGGATTTAGTTTAAAAAATGTGTCTGTATTATTTAAATTAAATTTCTGAATGTATTGATAGTTGATACATTTTTTACTTTCTTTCTGTTAGGAGTTAGTGTTTTCTCCAACTCCCAGAGGAAAGAGGAAAGTAGTAATTTCGACTAACATAGCAGAAACATCACTCACGTTGGAGGTAACATCTCTTCAACAATATGTCTGACCTTAATTAGATAGAGGCAACAAAGTACTCTTTATATATTCTTATTTTTCTTTTTGTGCAGGGTATTGTCTATGTTGTTGACAGTGGATTCTCAAAACAGCGGTTCTACAATCCGGTATTTCCATTCTGTTTCTTTTTAAGAATACATATATTAATGGGCCAGTAATGATTTTGTCCTGTTGTTTATAAATGTAATTTTTTTCACATTTCAATCTATAAAAGCACATGCCAAATGGATTAATACCCCAACCTTCTATTTATGCATACATTCAATTTTTTCTGGTCCTATGTATGTTTCATCTAACACTTCCATTGCAAAGGTGTTGTACTCACTTTTCACTCTGCTTGTACTTTCTTTGTAAATTTTCCATATGGCATATTTAAACAATCCACTGTTGATTCATGAAGGATTTAAAACCTTAAAAATTCCAATGTATTTTTATGGAAGTTTCCTAATTATGAGTCAATTTTGAATTCTAATTAAACATTTGTATGTATTCCCTAATATTCAGTTTATATTAATTGATCTACTAAATTGTGGTTTATTCTAGATGTCATGATAGAAACTGCTAGTGATATTATTTTTCAGAAGTCTTCCCTTCTCAACTTGTTTTCACTTCCTTTCTCATTCATCTTGATATCACTAACTGTAATTTTCTTCTCTCTTTTGTAACAGATCTCTGATATTGAAAATCTGGTTGTGGCTCCAATTTCTAGAGCTTCTGCTAGACAAAGAGCTGGTAGGGCTGGACGAGTTCGACCAGGAAAATGTTACAGGTGACTGAAAGTAGATAATTTCCTTCATCTGATTTAAAAACATTTTCTTGAAGAGGATTTTCTCTTCCAATTAATTCACGGAAGAAAGTTCCACTGTTAATCTATAAATATCTATGTATTTGACATATTTGCCAAAATCCTTTGCAAATGCCTGAGTATCTGATAACACTTACAACAAAAGGAAATGCTTTTGCTATATATATGTTTATTTCACACTGAATATCTTTAAGTAAATATAATCACATACTCTAAAGTGTTCATCTTTTTTACCTTTCTTTTTAAATAATACTCTATAAGAACTAATTACACTGCTGAGGAAAGTTTCAGTCAAGAAAAATGTTAGCAGCGTGCATTTTTTTTACTAGTTTTTGGCTTATCTGATTTGATTTAAGCAGAATACTTTCATTTTGAAGATCTAACTTTTGGCCCCAATTCTTTGGGATTTATGCTTCTTGTCGGTGTTCTGCTAATGGCTGTTTCAACTTCAATGAGTTTTTCATTTCTGATATGCAAAGAGAATAAACGATGTATTGTTTATCCTTCCTCTACTCATTTTTTATTTTATTTGGGAGGATATTTTATCCAGTTCACTCTGAAGCCCTGCCCTTTATATGGATGTGTATAAACTGATAATGTGGGAGGAACTAATATTGAAATTGCCATTGGTATTTTGTCATGATGTTAACCACAACAATTATTTTCTTTCCATTCATTGTGCACATGACTGCAACCAGGCTGTATACAGAAGAATTTTTTCTTAATCACATGTCTAACGAGGGAATTCCGGAGATACAGAGATCAAATCTTGTCTCCTGTGTAATCCAGGTCTGTAATTTTTGTGGAATAATTTCAGAGCAACTAATTAGCTTTTTTTCTTATGGTGGCATCAACATCACTGGTGATTTATTTTTCTCTAGTCGCATGGTGCTTCGACTTGTATTTTTCTTATCAATGCAAATGATGACTACTGTTTCATTGTATCAATGATAGAAGATTTATCATGAATTTGTTCAAATTTCAAAATTGTAATTAAAAGTGTATCTACTCCCCTTATGATAATTTTTAACTAAAAAATCATCAAAATTAATTGGAGATAGAAAAAGATGATGTTTGATTTGAAACTACAGTGTTTTTGATAGTTCATTTCACTAACACTTTTCTTTGTTAGATTATTAGAAATCAATATCTTATGTTATTTTGAACTATGATAGTTTATCTCATAGCAATAGGGTCTTAGAGTATCTGTTAGGATCAGTTTTCATATTTCAAAGCTATTATGATGATCTGTTTCCTTATTTGATTAGAATTAGGGTCTAGTATTAATGTAAATAAGAGTTAGTGTAAATAAGGTATTAGTCTAATACCTTTTTTTGATGATTTCCAGTTAAAGGCTTTGGGGATCGATAATATATTGGGCTTTGACTGGCCAGCATCTCCATCACCTGAAGCAATGATCCGAGCACTGGAAGTTCTCTACTCCCTTGGGATCTTGGATGATGATGCGAAGCTTACTTCACCAACTGGATTTCAAGTTGCAGAAATTCCACTTGTATGTTTTGAAAACCACTAAAACCCTGTTTACATTCATTTGTTGAATACTTCATTTTTATTTTTAGAATACTGTAGAGGCTTTGTCTAATGCGCACACGTAATTTGTTGAATACTTCATTTTTATTTGTAGAATACTAAAGAGGTTTTGTCTAATGCGCACAAGTAAAATAGCCTTGCATCATTCACAAGTGTGCTTTTCACCATTGAATCAGTAAGTCCCATCATATCTCATTTGATCTACTGGTGAGACTTATTGATCCAGTGGTGGAAATTAATTTGTGCATGATGCAAGACTTATCTTACTTTTGCACCATAGAATTGGTCTACTAAATAATTGTTTTGTTCACCGTCAGGACTGGGTTATTCTAAGTGCACCAGGCATATAGCAGATCGCACAAAAGAATATCAGAACACGAGTAAAGAATTGAGAATTTATGACTTTGACTCAATTATATATGTGCATTTAGGATGTCTTCCTTTAAAAGATAAATTTGGAATTTGTAGAGTCTCAAGGTGAACCAGCCCTCTTTTATTAAATATTATTTTGGCTGCCATTTAATCATTTTGACCCCTAAGACACTCCTGATCTTCCGTCACAAAAAATAAATAAATAAATAAATAAAAACTAACAATGATTGTGGCTCTAGTATGTGTTACATTAATTTCATAGTTGTCAAGTGTTTTCTTTAATATTTTTGTGTTTATTCATATTTTATTTAATGAATAGATGCAAATTGTAAATTCATTATGATGAGCTTCCACTCTTGCCTTGTTGTTAGGTAATGTAATATGTTCTTTAAATTAGTGTTACTGTAGAAAGAAAAGGGGTGAAGCTGTTATGCTTTATTCATCAGTCAAGAAACTGCTTATATAGAGGAATTACAATAAGTGATAATAATTCTCAATGAGAATTTAGGAAATAAAAATAAAAGGACAATAAGTAGAAAGATATGCATTGGCTATAAGAATCATGTGGATCCTTCTAGAAAACACCCACACACATTTTCTAAAAGTTACCATTTGTGCCAACGGGGGTTGACACAAATGGTTGGACCTTCTACTCACACTGGTTGTTACTTGAGTTCAAATCTGAAATTCCCTTGTTGGTAAGCTACACATAAATTATATCGTCAATCCTCACTGAGGTTATGGAGGCGTGTCTCGCCTAATCTTAATTTTACTATACAAAAAAAAAAATTGTCGTTGTACTACTATTAAGGAATTTTTGTTATGTCAGCCAATGGTTGGTCCATCCTTTTTTCATTCCCATTCGCTAGATGTGGTGCTCTATCATGCATTTCTTACAACTTTGCTAATGTGTGCTTAATGTAATGTGATTTATGACAGGACCCTATGATCTCAAAAATGATTATAGCTTCCAGCCAACTTGGATGTTCAGAGGAGATAATTACAATTGCAGCGGCTCTTTCCGTCCAAGTAAAGCTTTTGCTCTAGTCATGACTAAATTTGTTTTGAAAGACGTTTTCAGTTTTCATGCTGATGATGGGAATGTAAAATGAAATGTATCTTGACAATATCTATGAAACATAGTTGAATGTTAAAGTAGTAATAGATCAGTTGATCTCAGTTTCTATTCTATCTATGCATACAGTCTATTTGGATCTCAGGGAGAGGAATACAAAAGGAATCAGATGAAGCAAAATTGAGATTTGCTGCTGCCGAGGTACTTTAGGTTAATTTTTCTGTTTTTACTCTCCTCTCTCACACACAATGTTACTCAGTTTCTCCGAATATACATGTATGGCTGTAATTTCCTCTGCATTATTTCTTTATCAAACTTTTATCGGTTCTTCAATTAACTTTTCTACTGTGTAGTACAAGTGCTTTTCTAATGAACTGTTTTTATCTAATTTAATTTGATCTTTTTTAATAATTTATACAGGGTGACCATGTAACGTTTCTTAATGTATACAAGGGTTTTCACCAGTCTCGTAAATCATCACAGTGGTGTCACAAGAACTTTGTGAACTACCATGCCATGGTGTGTATTATGAGTTCAGCAATTATGCACATTGTAGCCATTTCAATTTGTCCTTTTCAGTTCAGTTTTCACCAATTCATGTTGACACGGGTGTTTAAATTGCATAGAAAAAGGTTCTTGAAGTTAGAGAACAACTCAGAAGAATTGCTCAGAGGATAGGCTTAGTCTTAAAATCTTGCGAAAGTGATATGCAGGTTGGTTTTTTTTATACTCATGCCGGTTTAGAAAAAGCACTACCAGAAAATGCATGCCATCTTATTTATTATTTGCTGTATGCTATTATGGTCTAATTATTATTTACTGATAGCGGCACTGCATTCTCTTCTCTGGCTTTTCACGTGTTCTCATTATCAGCTCCTTGATTTAGTTACTAAGGCGATTTAACTATATTTAAACGTTACACCTTTTCAGGTTGTTAAGAAAGCAGTTATTGCTGGCTTTTTTGCTAATGCATGCCGTCTTGAGGTGAGTACTTGAGATAATAGGATGCTGAGTTTTCTTTTTGATTCATAATTGTATATTAATTTTTTTCAACTGTGGCAAACAATAATTTAACTTCACTTCTATTTATCTGTTCCTGTACCTTTTTAAAAGCCATACAGTCCTGATGGGATGTACAAGACGTTAAGAGGATCAGAAGAAGTATATATTCACCCTTCATCGGTGCTATTCAGGTAGTGAGAAAAACTGAGTTTGTGAAAACTTTATGTAACTAGGTGCTGTTTTTTTCGCTGCTTTAGAAGATTAACAAGTTATATATGGTGATATAAGAAATCCCATAGTCTCTTCCAGCATTTGAATTTCTGGTGTTTGGATTTTTTTTTCGTCCCTTTTTTTGTGATTTGATGTCAAACCTTGGATGGACGAGGGTCTCTGTATCTCAAGTCAACTAACAATTATGTTATTTTGCAGAGTAAATCCAAAGTGGGTTATTTTCAATTCTCTAGTATCAACTGATCGGAAATATATGCGTAATGCGATGACAATAGATCCCTCATGGCTATTGGAGGCTGCTCCTCACTTCTACAAGCTACAGCAACCTAATCTTCTTCATTGATATGATTGCCTTAGTCTTATTCATTGATTGTGAGTCTGAGGTGAAGGACTGTAATTTGTAAACCTATAATGTCACAGTTCGAGTAGAGCAGATTAACCAGTAATGTGGGGATTAAGATAGAAACTTCTCATCACTCCTGTGCAAATTACCGAAACAGATTTGGTGCAGTTGATAGTAGTCACAAGGACCCGTTAAAAGAATAGGTCTACTTACATGAATGGTTGAGATTCATCATATGTAGGATTGAAAAATATTCACTGTTTTCAACAAGGGAACTTAGAAATAGATTCCCTTTTGTTACGCAGTTACAAATCTCTATCTCTTCCGCCCTATCTCAAATCAATAGTCGAGGTTGTTTAAAGTTAATTTAATTTATTGACTATGTAATATGAATTATCTGATTTAAATCGTCAAGTCCAAATATGATATGTATGTGTCTGTAACAATGTTGATGCCACAAATCCACATAAGATATTTATTAAAAATATATATATATTTTTAAATGTTTTCAATTGGGGAAAAAAACTCAAACTAAAGATATTTATTGAAAAAAAATTCACGTAAGATATTTATTAAAAAATATATATTTTTAAATGTTTTCAATTGGGATTTTTTTTTTATTTCAATTAATATATGTACAAAATTTGAGCTAATTAATCTAGAATTTGAAAACAAAATTTGACTTCTATGTTCTAGACACAAAAAAGTTAGCTCAAAATTTAATTTCTACGTCTAGATTTTTGTTATTTTTATCTTGAATTTTTATCATTTAAAAAATTACATAGGTATCTAGATTTTTATTATTTTTATCTTGAACTTTTATCGTTTAAAAAATTACATATTTAATCATCCCATCCCATGCTAAAAAAATAAGTAATTATGTCGATATCTTAAATCAAGAACAAAGTTCACATGTAACAACTGCATGTCACGAATCCAATCTAACGCATTCAGAAGACCCCACACTTCCCCTATATCAACCCTGTAAGGTGGTAAAAATCAAGTTGTCTTAGCTAGCACAAATTGCCCCTCATCATCGATGTTGCATTTCAACTGTCCCATATCCGACCAGTCTGGTTTGTACTTGATATGGCATTAGGAGCTCGAGGATATGCATAATAGGTTGTTGTCTAGTTCTCCAACAAGTTCTTCGCTCGAGTACGTCAAAAACGTCATCCTACAGTTTAGAGTTCCTTTGCTTCCAAAATAGTCCACATTAAAATTGCCCAGAGTGCTCCCTAAAATTTAATTTCTACGGCTAGAATTTTGTTATTTTTATGTCAAACTTTTATCATTTAAAAAATTCATATTTAAATCATCTCATGTTAAGCAATATGCATGTTGACAAGTGTTTTGGTTTTATTATAAATCGTTTTACAATATCAATACATAGTTAATGTTTTTTTTCTATCATACACCCTCCGGTCACTACTATAAGCAAAAATTAACATTTTAGATTCATTCATCAAATGATGTATGTGGTGTATAATAAAGACTATATACATCATTAATTGAATGAATTTAAAATATAGATTTTTGCTTATAATAGTGACCGGAGGGTGTACTATTTATCATTTATTACTTTCTTTTTTCATTCTTATAATCTCTTTTTTATATCATTAATAAAATATAATTTTGTGAAATCACTTGAATTTCTGTTTTTAATACAAAATTAAGTACATTTCTTAATATGTGTGAAAATATAAAACTACTTATAATAAAATATAAAATATGGAGGAAGTATCTCCTAGAGAACAGGACGTAAAGATCGCAAAAGCACATGTGTCCCACTTTTAGAATGATGGATTAGTATTTTTTGAGAAAATTAATGGCCGGTTTTGACGGAAACACGCTTGAATGGTTCAATGAATTAATTTCGTTGGCCTTTGTGAATGGTGCATTTCGCTAGATCAAACATCTTATATATATATATATATATATATATATTTTGGCTTGTTAAAAAATTGCACAACCTAAGGAATAACATTAACAAATAACATTTCCTCAAAAAACATTAACAAATAACATGTCTACGTCGCTCCTCCTTGTTCAAAAAACATTTATTCGAAAACAATTTTATACCTTGCAAGAGTCATGATCTTTGCATGAAAAACATTAGATACACCTTCACAATCATAAAGCGTCCATATGCATAATTTCTTTTTATTTTAGTTTAAGAGATGGTGAAAGAGCAATAAAATAAAAATCTTTACTTTTTATCAAAGTAATAAAATATAAAAGACATAGAAAATATAAGTATGATATAAATTCAAACGGTAGTTAAACTATAAGCTAAATTCTTCACTTGGCCAGACATAGATAAAATAAGAGTAACATCAAATAAAAAATTCAATAAAAAAAAAGTTATAACAACTAGGACTAAAATTCAACCAAATTAAAGGTCTTAAACATTAAAAACCTTCACTCAATCCCAGTGGTTCATCTCTACATACTCAACAATGAAAAACCATAATAATTGAAAATAATTTAAATAAAAATTCCCACAAATTGGCATCTCTTCATTTGTTGCTAAACATTCTCTGTTTTCAATGTAAAACCAAAGTATACTTTAAAAAAAAAAATTGTTCTTATGCAAAAAAAAAAAAAAAAAAACAAAAAAAA
>Ga0228710_1002435_pt1 | contig 29280 bp, 13 predicted proteins | sample MedpolnodulmetaG_FD_177995 | JGI IMG/M metagenome (GOLD analysis project Ga0228710, IMG submission 177995) | Root nodule microbial communities from Medicago polymorpha collected in Santa Monica, California, United States - pink nodules | ecosystem: Host-associated > Plants > Roots > Nodule...
TTTCTCTTACTTTATCCTTCTCTCTTTTGTTTGTTCTTCTTCTTACTTCTCCGATGCTTATTTCCTTCATTCACCTTTTGGTGTTAGTTTGTGTTGTGATTATCCTTTTTAACCTTTTTGGTGTCCTTTCTCTCTAAGTTTTTGGGTGTCTCTAGGTGGGGGTGTATTTGGGTATTTTCTTTGAAGGAATGATATTTGTACAATCAAATTTAGATGATTTTTATGACAACCACTTTTTCTTTATTTTTATTGGACAAAAACAATAGAGAAAAAAAAAGAATAAAAAAGGCATGTAAGTATGAGAGAGAGAGAGGGGGTTATTTCAAAATTTATCAAAAAGTGATTGTAGAAATATCATTTTTTTTTATCTCTTCCTTATGTTTGATTTTATTCTTCTTTCAGTTGTTTTCTTGTTTTGCTCCCCGGTGACTTCCATCATGGACCATCCTAATGGTAAAGGCCTTATGCCTGACTCTCAAATTTTAGAATCCAAACGCCCTTCCAAAATTCCAAAATTGATTATATGTGGAAGCCTCAATAATTTAAGCATTGAAACAAGTTTTCTTCAAAACTTGAGATCTTTCAAAACTAATCGCAGTTATGGTATCCAAAAATGTAGCTTTATGCCTCTAATCACGAATAGGAATCAACAACTACCCTGGTAAAAATAGATAAGATTCCTAGGTTTCAAAAAACAAAAACCATTAACATTCATTTGGAATCAGTCATGGGAAAGATCATTGTCAAGAAACACAACATTAGGCTAATAATCAATCTACATCCAAAACTCTCTCTTTATAAAGAAAATCACATTCAAGATAACATACAGACGTGTCAAAATAGTCTCATTTGTAAATTTATGGTGAATAAAACACTACATATAGCTGTTGTTCAGAACTCTCTCATGAGGATTTGAGGAACTTTACATGGGTTTAAGATATTTGAAATTGGAGGCAACGTGTATCAAATTTCATTGGAAAAAAAAACTATAAAAGAATCTTGAAAGGCAATCCTTGAACCATTATCAATTGTTGGTTCTTGGTCCATACTTGGGAAAGGAATGTGCCTATGAAAACTTGCCACTATTTTGTTTTAATTGTGGGCTAATAGGGCATGAGGAAGGTTTGTGTGAAGTTGAAGGTTTTAAAGGTAAAACCTTAATGGTTGTAAGATAAATCCTAGAGGAGTATGGTTGAGGGCTACGGTCTATAGTAGGAGAGTGGCGGACAATAAAGACTTGTTTTCAATGGTAACCCCATGAAATCTCTTAGTAGGGGTCAATTAAGCCTTATCTCTACGAAAATGCTAGAAATGATGGCTCAAATGAGTTTACATGAAGAACAGAAGACTAGCAAGCAACAGTTCAATCATACTGTTCAAGGTCGGGATACTCTCATACTAAAACTCAAGAAAATGGAACTAACATGTACAAAAGCTACTTGATAAGAACATCAACCTCGAGCTAATCAGATACACATCAAAAGGAAAAAAAAAATGATTTTCAACTAGAGACTGCAACTAGTCAGATTACTCGGAATTTGAACCATTTATGGAGGGCACTAATGACAAGGCCGACCAAGATCAATGAATTTTCTTTCCTGGAACTTTAAAGGGTCGGGCAAGCCCTTTGCAATCCACTTACTCTACCTTATCCATAAAACTTGTATGGTCTTCCTATTTGAAACTAAACTGAAGAAAAATGATCCTACGTTTTGTTGAACCAAAGTGAGTTTTAGACCAATGTCTCTAACGTTTTGAACATAATAATGTATGAAAGAACAATTGGATACTCTAATGTTTGTTTAAGTGTGTAAGATCATATTATTAAATTCTGACTTCAAAGTCATGTTTTTGGTTCTGATACATCATGCTCTGAACGCAAAGGAAAACATTTTGGTACTCAAGAGAAGTTAAAAGACTTCTGAAGACTTAGAAGATGATCTAATTAAAGATCAACAAAAAGTCAAAGCTCTGATCAGAGGTTGCAAGACTCTGATGAAAGCAAGTTCTGAAGGAAACATGTTTTGATGAACACGTCAGCATTCAACACTCTAAAGAGACTCTGACCAGGTTTGTCTTCTTCTGAAGGAACATCGCTTACAAGTCTAGATAGTATTGTTTGTCTTTTTTTACCACGTGCAGAAACAAACAAAGAACTTCAATGGCAAAGAGAATTAACAAATCATTCCCAAAGAAACAAAGGATTCCTCTGGTATTATTAAACAACATTATCCATTAGAAAATTAGACATGATCTTTACTCACATCAAGTGACATCATAATCATTTTAGTACATAATCAATTAGATTTATCCATATCAACCTTTTTGTAATCAACAATTTTTAGAATCTCTTCAGGAGTTATATACTAATATTTATATCAATATCTTAAAATTGATTATAACAAATTCATTTCTAAATCCTTAAAATGAACAAATGATGTTATTTCTTCAATAGCTTTGATAGTAGATGAATGTTATGGTCGGTCACTTTAACACTCTCTCATAAACACTTTCTATACGTTTCCACTATGTTTCATGCAAATTAAATCTCTCAGGAAGTTTCATATAATCATCACTATCAAGTGAGTGATACAAATACATTGTAACACATATCTTACATAATTTGAATCTTTGATGTGCTATTTATCACAATAATTTTCAACAAACCAGATCATGCTTTGCTTGCGATGATTTGGCTATTATATCCATAACCATAAGTTTGATCTTGATGCCACTTTTCTCACTTTCCTTAACATGTCCAATCACACATGCTAAAACAATATTGTTATGCAAGATTTAGATATTTTATTATTTATTGTCTTGTTATATAAGTTTTTAGATACATATTTGGGTTCAACAAAGACTTGAAATTAGTTTGATTAAATCTATACAAGAATTTAAGTGAAAAAAAGGCAAGAGTGTGGGGAGATGATTGGATTAAGAGAAAAAAACATTCTTGAACAGAAACCAGGGGCGGATCCACTGTGAAACATGGTGTGGCAATGCCACACCAGATTATTTCCTTTTTTTTTTCTTTCTAATGATTATATATATAATATAAGTCGTTCACATATTACAGATTTCTCTCTTGGCCTAGCGGTTTATGCTTGACGGATGATTCGTATGACTTGTATTCAACTCCTGTTGAGTTGCAGTTTTGAATTTTTTTTTAAATTATTAATATTAATAAAAAGGGTGTTGCAGGTAGGGGTGGCAAAAATACCATAAACGGGTATTTAACTACCCATTATTATATGGATACAGACACAGATTTGATTGTACTCATACCTAGGTACCCATACCCGATAATAAATTAAGTAAATTACTAAAATATCATTATATATCTTATCTTATCTTATTACTTAAAGTCGCTACCTTATTGAATAAAATTTTACCGCGTATCTAAGATTCCTCATTAATAACCTATTTTTATTTTTAATTTTTTTAATTCATCTTGTTAAGTTCACTGTTTCCACTTCATTCACATCATAAAACACATCCTATGGATTATGTATGATTTATGAAATTTCGAATGAATTATGTATGGATTTTTAAAAGTTGAAGTTTTTTGGTAATTAAAACAAAAGTTATTATTTGTACAAAAAAAAGAAATAAATTCAAAAATTCATGGGTACACATGAATACCCATGGATAGCTCAATATCCGCAGGTACCCACATAATGGGTATCCACGAGGGTATGGGGCAGACACGAGTATCATATTTATCCAACAGGGCGAAGACTGGTATCATACTATCTGTACCCATGGGTACCCATTGACATCCCTAGTTGCAGGGAATCGATTGAACCTGTAACACCGTGATACCCAAACCATTTTGCTATATTATTTAAAGTGTCAATGGTCTACTTTGATAATATATATAGTTGCTTTGAAAGTTTTGCAACATCATATCAAATGTCTAGATCCGCCCAAACATGAGTTAAGTTGATTGAATCAAATTTTTGAGTGAAACGCATGTAAGGAATTGCGATGAAGTAATATTATTTGATTACTTTCTATTAGATGAAACATTACATGAAAAATGAAGAAAAGAACAATATTTGGAGCGCTTCTGAAATTGACGCCAAGCTCTTGACAATCTCAAATTTCTAGTAAATAACAGGAGACAGGGGAAGATCAATGAAAGCAGATAATTAATTGTTAAAATTCAAACTAGTTCGTCGAATGTGAAAACATGGACATAAGCAGTGAAACAAATAAGCACCAAAACTAAAAACACATCCAAATTGACCTGTTGATCTCTCTGTCAGTGTCAGAACCGGAATGCCATAAACAGGTTCTGAAACAGAAACACCTATATCTTGTGCTTGACTTGGGGGATATGCCATTTCAGGTGGCAACAAGAATGTCCCATAGTCGTAGTTGTTGTCTTGCTCAACTTCTTCAAGCCATGAAAATGAAGGTAAGTGTGGAGCTGATGGCTGGGTGGTACTGGTGGAGCAAGAGTAACAATGGTGGCACGGTAGATGTGGAGGATGCTCATAGTTGTTTTCGTGCTTCTTCTTCTTCCTGTTCTTTTTGGACCACAACTTGAGTTTCTTCACAGATTTGATTAAATTTTTCATTAAGCTTCAAATAATAGAGAGGGTGGATGTGGGCATATACTTGATTTATGAACGTGAATAAATGTCAAATATAGGAGCTTCCTTATTGCTTAGTACACCTTTCTTTACTTAGTTTCCAATATAGAGTGAACCATCAACTTCGTCCCTGAATTTTCACGGGTCGGCCAACTTCGTCCCTCAATTATGTGAAATATCAATTTAATCCCTGAATCTGTTAAATGTCAATCAAGTTAGTCCTTCTGTTCAAACGGAGCGTTAACGGAGCTGACGTGACCGTTAACCTCTCACATGTCAGACGCTACGTAGGCAGGGACTAATTTGGCCGATAATAACAAACATTTCAAAGGACTAAATTGATTGATTTGCAGAAAATGTTTTGGCTTTCTTCCCAAATGACTCTTTTCTTCCCCAATGGCTCTATCTTTCCCAATTGTATAAAATTGAAACCCTAATTACACAATCTACAATCTACACTCAATAATCACCAAAATTTCCTCCAATAATAAGCGGTCCAGTTCTTTCCCAATTCAATAAACTTCAAACCCTAATTTTTTTCGTATTGAATCTGAAAGCCAAAATCCTCAAAATTTCTTCAAGCAAAACTATTGAAATTGAATCTGAAATGATGGGGGGTGGGAATATGGGGAAAAACGGTTATGAAAGTCAAGCTTCATCTTTAAGCTTCAAGTTTAATGGTGTTGTGAGAGTGCTTGAATGTTTGTGTCCTAGAATTTGTGTTGTTAGAAAATCCAGTACTTCAAAAAACCCAGGAAGGTCATTCTATGCTTGCCCTCTGCCAAAGGTTTGTTTAAATAATGAAAAGAGGTTGAAGATGATTGAGAAATGTAATCTTTATATAATAATATTACCATCATATTAGTCCCTGAATTATTTCTCTATCTATCAAATAGATCCCTACGTTATATTAAAAAACCATCAAATAAGTCCCTGAATTGTTTAATCAGATATCAAATTGATCCTTGAAACATATGTGTACAAAATAAAGTAAAAAGGCAGAACACACAAATTGAAACTGAAATATTACATAAGCATAAGTCACAGGTCATAAGTCACAAGTCTGAGAAATTACATAGGCTAAAGCAACCCAACTATGGGGTATTAACAAGTCATAAGTCTTAAACGGCAAGTTAAGCAAAAAGAAACCTAACTATGAGGCATAATTCAAATAAGCCTAAATATTACAAATCCAAAACATCTATTAAACTCCAGGAAGCATCACTTCTTTGGAAATCCGGGAGTTGGTATAAACTCCATGAATTTAGTAGGTTGAGTCGAACCGGATGGAACATAGGTTGGATATGGAACCCTAATTATGCCAGCAGGAGTTGGATGAGCTGGTGCAGGACCCCTCATTGGTGTTTGCTTCGACCTATCAGCTGAAAGAACCAGTCCTCTAAGGCCATACCTCCTTGGGGCAACACCCTGAAATTAAAAATTCAATCAAATTAGTCCCTAAAATCATAACATAATCAATCATATCAGTCCTTCAATTAATATACTAATTGCCAAAACGATCCTTAAAAATTAAGAGTCATACCTGTCCAGCATTTACAACAACATTTCATGCAGTTTCTGCATTTTCAGACACAACATTATCTGGCACAAAGTTAGGAGCATTTCCAAGCACAACATTTTCTGGCACTTCATTAGGAGCATTTTTGGGACCAACATCCTCAGAATCTTGATAAACAATAGGAAAGGCGTTACCTTTAATCACAGCCGAACATAGAAACTTCAAAAACGTGAGAATCGCCGGAGATGATGATGATTTTGGAGGGGTGAGAATGGAGAAAGTTTTAGCGGGAAGGAGAAGAGTCAAGGACATTTTTGATGTTTCAGAAATGTGAAGAAGGAGGTATGGTAATGCAGGGGCAAAATGGGAAAAGCAGAAGAAAAAAAAAATTGAAATGTGAAAACTCAACTTTTTCCAATTCAATCAAATTAGTCCCTGAACACGTGGCTTCCTTCTTGCCACGCGTACAAGACAACACAGCATGCAGGGCGACAGATCAGCATGGCTAACGGAGCACTTGGACGGAGGGACCTTTTTGACGGATGTCTGACAAATTCAGGGACTAAGTTGATATTTCGCATAATTGAGGGACGAAGTTGGCCGACGCGTGAAAATTCAAGGACGAATTTGATGGTTCACTCTTGTGCAATTTGTAGTTAAAATAGTCTCATGTTAAAATGATATGTTAATATTGTCATATCGATATCTCAATATACTTATTTATTATCATATCAGTTCATATAAGTATTTACATACTGTCATGTATCGAAATTTTAAAATAGTACCTGATTGTGTAATTTGTAGTCAAAATAGTCCCTGATGTTAAAATACTTAGTTAATATTGTCATATCGATCTCTCAGTATACTTATTTATTATCATATTAGTCCATATGAGTATTTACATACTATCATGTATCGAAATTTCAAAATAGTATCTAATTGTGTAATTTGTAGTCAAAATAGTCTCTGATGTTAAAATACTCAGTTAATATTGTCATATCGATCTCTCAATATACTTATTTATTATCATATTAGTCCATATAAGTATTTACATATTGTCATGTATCGAAATTTCAAAATAGTATTTGATTGTGTAATTTGTAGTCAAAATAGTCTCTGGTGTTAAAATACTTAGTTAATATTGTCATATCGATCTCTCAGTATAATTATTTATTGTCATATCAGTCCATATAAGTATTTACTTACTGACATTTCAGTCTTTATATCAAAAGAGTAAATGTCAGCAACGAATGACTATTTTAACGTTATAGATTATTTTAACTAACAAAATACACGGTCAGAGACTATTTTAAAAAAATTTATGTATTGAAGGATTATTGTAGTTATCCATTACATTTTCGGTGACCAAAATGATTATTTGTTCTATTTATTAAAAAAAATATAAAATAATGAGTGATTAAAAGAGGACATTGAATCCTGTCATTTTGAATCCAAGTCTGCTAATATGTTTAAAAGAAGGTAAATATAAGTGTTTTCTGAGCCCTAAAAAAGTCTCTAGTTTGGATTTAGATTGAGGCATCTATGAGACGTTTTCATTTAACTTCACATGTATTGCAATCGAGTAATAGTAGATATACATGCCTTTGGTATCCACCAATGGTGGTGGTTGATGATGGTCGGTCGAGGGAGTTCCATCGGTCTTGCGATGGAGCTTTGATAAATTGTTGGCAGCAAAACTCTAATGACCCACAGAGGTCGGCGTTGAAGCTAGGGTGGTCGGCCGTCTCCCATCATCATTTGTATTATTGATTTATCAATATTTTTTTTTTTTAAATTTTGAAGAAAAAATAAAATAAAATTATTTTCTATGTTAAAATAAAATTGGCGGTGCCAAATTGATGTTCTATTTTCCGAGTGGAGTGTGCACTAGAAATTACCATTGCAATCATAATAAAAGGAGTTTTGATCCAGAGAGAAAAGGAATAAATGAATACTTATATAAAATCATTCGAAAACACGTAACTAGTGGACCACAAAAGAAAAGAAATTTGACTCCATTAAAGGAGAAAACTTGCATTAGAATTTAATTCAACAAAATTTCCAAAGTACTAGATCAATTTCAATCTGTTGTGTTACCTTCCCAAATGATAAAGAAACCATTCCAAAATCCCAAACTGAATGAGTATGGAGAAGAGCAATTTGGGTTAAGAACAAAATTTGGGCACAGTCACAAAACATAATAATAATAATAATAATAATAATAATAATAATAATAATAATAATAATAATAATAATAATAATAATAATAATAATAATAATAATAATAATAATAATAATAATAATTAAATGAGAATAAAATTAAATGATATTAATTGATGTGACTAATTTATTTTTGTTTTAACTTTTTCATTTTATGTGAGTGTGTCTAAAAAAAATTATTTTGGGTTGTGACTATATTAGACTTTCTCCCCTCCAACTCTAGCTCAAACCATCAAATCACTCTTTCTAGTAATATTATAACATGAGCAAGAAAATTTGACGTTTAATTGTACAAAATCAAGGATTATTAGCAGCCACGACTAATGCAATTCAATGTATTATCAATAGATGATGTCTTGCTTTGCAGCCAGTTACGTACCAAAAACAAACCAAATTAGTTAGATATCATCCCATTCAAATATTTCTAATAGTGAGAGCACGAGCACGACCCATGACCTTTCTCCTTTAAACTATTAAATGCCTTATTATTTTGGGGTCACATATATATGGCTTAATTTGTCCTCATTTAGAAGCAAAAAAAGACTAATTAAATATTAGTCATAAAATATAGAACCTTTCTCTCTCACTTTCATATTAGGGTTCTCTATCGTGATCATGGGCTAGCTCGATCATTGGGACCATGTAGAGAGGCTAAGGGGTGAGTAGTGATGAGGATGGAATCAATCAAATTATGTCATGACATATGACTACTATAGTGTTAATTGGCATTTTATTGATTTTGGAAGCAAACAAAGGGAAGCTACTAGCTCTTGTCTTTCAAATTAAATCTGAGGTGCCAATCGAATAATATATAATTTCAACTATAATGGCTAGCAATTCTTTGCTTCTTTCCTATGGATGAAAAAAGGGAGAATTCCTTCTCTAATACCTTATTCAACTTTATTCTTTTTGGATAAAAAGGAAACGGTTTAGAAAATATAAAAACAATATGCATGCTATAATTCTTATAATTTTATACCGGTAAACTTTTGATCCCCGAGTTATATTTTTAGTGGCACATCTTCCCACTCTTTAATTTACATGATTTACCTCTTTAATTAAAGTTTAGAAAGTATATTGGTGAAAAGAAATTAAAAAAAAATCTGTCTAAAAAGAAATTAATTTGAAAATAGAAATATTTTTCCTTGATGCGATAGTGATATGTCATTATGTTTATTTCCTTCAATGTATCTTTTTAGTTGGAATGGGGTACATTCAATTCTTAGGACTTTTAATATAACATTTTTTTTTTGACAGATAATATAACATCTTTCCATTGCACAAAAAAAAACATACGCATCTTTCCTCCCCATGCCTCAAAAGCAAGTAAACCTTTGTGAAAAGAGAACAAAAAATACAAGAGGACCTCTAAATTTTGAAAATGAAATGGACCCATATCTTACCCACTACTAAATAAATCTAAAATTATATATTTTCAACGATTATCTACAAAATCCACAACAGTTCTCCAAAAAATATCCACAACTATTATCAAATATTAACGTGGATCCAAGTTTCAACATCAAATTGTTATCAAATGGCCATATTTTTTTCTTTTCAAAGAATGCAATGGGAATACAAATTTAACGGGCCAGGCCAATCACGAACAATTGAACTACAAACACAAATGTGTGGTAGAAAATAATTTTTTTATAAAAAATAAAATAAAAAGAGGTAGGCAGAAATTTTTATTAAATTAAATAAAGTAAATATAAGGGTCATTTTAAAGTTATCCTCAAGCAAATTTGAACACAGTTCTTTGAGATTAGAAGAATAAATTTTTACCACTGAACAAACATTTCATGCTGTTATGTGAAATTTCATTTTAAACATATATTTTTCGGGTGGTGACTATAATTAATTAGTATTTGTGGGATACATTGAAAAAAATATATTTTATTTTAAAACCTTGGTATCCTTAAAAACCGACTAATTTAAATGATCAATCATATTATCTACTAGCGAGATATTATTGAAGTATGAAGCGTGCAAAGTGCCCACACCCAAACGAATTATTCTTATTAATTTTTCTATATATTCTGAATATATAGGATTTGCATTCTTCTTTTAAAAAAATGGATTTGGATTCTTAATTACTTCCCTCTTAAGGTGGGCTTGTACAAGCACGAGTCTCCCATCTGTCATCAATAACTTGGAAATGATCACGAAGAATGAACCAAGATATATAAAGATCTGAAGAATCGTGTGAAAATATCGATTTTATTGGCTTGATTTTTTCGGACAATAATTTTATTTGATTGATTTTAATTTCCTTTCTATGGAGCTTGACCTTTATTGTTATGTTTATTTTATTTCTCTAGAAAAACGAAACGTATTAATCACGCTCACGCGTCAGATACCCATCCAAATACTCTCTTTAAACTTTTTTATAAGAATAAACAAATCAACAAAAATTGATGTATCTGATTCATAATATAGACTGCATACATCAGCTTTTATTAACATATTTATCTCTTATAAAAAAGATTAGAAGAGCAGCAAATAACAAACAAGAACTAAAGAAAAAAGACTATCCTTACTCTGTGTTATGTCCCCCTAGCATGAAAGATTCCCACAACTTTACTTATTTATGGTTGAGCCCTTATACATGAACACCTTAGGTGGTATACACCCTTTGACACCCACACACGTTCGTGGCTTGTGGCAAAAACATTGAAAGAATATATGAAAAAGGGTGATGATGCGAAACTACTAAAATACCCCTGATACATGTGGTGTATAAAAAAGGGTGTCTACATATCTTTTTCCTTTTTGGGAATCAAATCAAACCCACCTTGTCAAACAAATACAATACATAATACCTTCAAATGGCCTCCCCAACACTATTATACAAGGTGTGTTGAAAATTCCACCTTTATTACGATCTGTCCCTAGTCGCCTAATTGCGACATCTGAGTTGTTGGCTTGTTGGCTTTGAGGGGGTGGATTTAGTCTCACATAGATTAGATATGACTCTTGATGAGAGTTTATAAAGAGGAGACACTCCCCAACATACAAACCGATTTTGTAAGGTTGAACTAGGCCCCAAATTTCAACGATAACTCAAAATTGTAAATACTCCATTCCATTCAAATTAGACAAAAAGGCAACAAAAAATTAAGAAGAAAAAAACTGGTTGGTTTTTTTAACAGTGGCATTCACATAAACCCTCACACATTATAACTTTATGAGCAAATACTCCTCTCAAATTTTACACTTATGCGCAAAATACTCTTGAAATTGATTCAGTGAAGTAAGTTGGTCCCTACAACAAACAATTTTTCTTGTTCTCTCTTATTTCAATTATATTATTACAAAAATATGTTAAATGAACCGTAATTATTCTAAACAAGAAACCCACGGTTGTCCCTTAAAAAAAAGAGTCAGGTTGTCGTGAAAAAAACGAGTCTGAGAATAATAATTTTCTCATGAATTTATAGCTTATTTTTACTATCTTATATCAGTTTTTACTAGGTATATAACCCATGTGTTGCACGGGTTGATCAAAATATGTACTTAAAATATTTTTACATATGAAAAAAATAATAATTGTGATGAAAAGTCAAAACGTTCATTAACATATATATTACATATAAATGTTATTTTAATGGGTAATTCAATTAGTTTTTTTAACGGGGTTTTTAATATCATTTCAATGTAGAATTTTTAAAATTTAAACATAATTGTTTGGATGTTTAATGAGAGATGAGAAACTTTTCTAAAATACGACACATCAATACAATAGAAGCCTAAAAACAAAAGGTTCAATCTAAAAATTTGAATTAGATAATTTTTTAATAAAGTAATTTTATTCTTGAATATGTAAAAATATTAATATTATTTTATCTTTATCTAAAAAGTGAGTATAAAACTCAATAACATAGACATGATGCAAAATAGTTTCGATGGTTTAGGTGTTTTGGGTATCTGTGCAGATTGAAAGACTAAGGAGTACAAAAGTTACTCGTTCGTTCAAAGCTATATGTTAAGACCAAATCAATCAGATTCTAAAATTTTAAGAAATCATGGTTTTATGTTTTTAAGTTTAAGATTAAATAGTTAAATTATCAAACTAATGATATTTTATTGTCTTATCAATGACATTTTGTGAAAAAAAGAAGTTGGAACAAGAAACGTTTGAACTTTTGCAAAATTGAAAACAAATTTTGATGACAAAAAATTGAAAGAAAATTTTAGAGGGATTAAAACTTAAAGTTGGTATGTGTGAAGGGAGTTAAACATATTAACCTTATAAAATATTTATTCAAAATAAAATTGTCAAGGTAAAGCAACCATTGAACAATTTGAAAAGAAAATACAAACAAAGTTCTCACAATGACTGAAAGCTTACATCAATTGAAAAAAATCACTAATTTATATTTTTAAACAAAAAAGTGTTCGCCTCGAAAAAATATGCACAAAAATTATTAGAGTTGATGTCTTATAAAATTATAAAAGTAAACAAACAATTACAATTTGCGAATCTGGATAACCTAAAAAGGTGCATAAAAATAATTAGAGTTGATGTCTTGTAAGATCAAAGAATATAATAAAATGCATGTGTTGCAATGAAATGAAAAAAAATAAAAATTAACTGATCATTTCTGAATTCACATAATCCAGCGTCTTATTTTGGCATATATTATGTTTGTCAATCACATAATTCAAAAAAATATTAAATAAAAAATAATATCATCCACATGACTTCCTTTAAAAAAAAATCATCCATATGACCAAATATATTGTCATATAGTGATTTTTTTCGTTGAAGAAATATAGTCATATAGTGATATGATTCTATGAATGCTTACATGATGGTAATGTTTGATTCGTGTATTATTATCATTTTTAAAATTTTCAAAAAACCAACACTATAAACTCACCCAATTCACGGCATTGAAGATATACAATATGCTCTAACAATCATCATGGTTGATGAAGGAGCGAGTCCTTATCGCACGAATTTCATAGTCTAAAGCAAATTGGCCATGAACTCAAATGAGTCTCCCCACTAAATCCTTTCTTCTGTGTTGATGATTTCTACAATATTTCATGGTGGTGTGGTGATTCATGTTCATGAAGACTTAGAAAATACAATGTTATGTTGTTTGACTATTGGTACACAAAGTATTTGACAAATCCTATGATAATAGAGGAAATTAAATCACACACTAATATTATATAATATATATATTATACTTAAAAAAAAGATACTATGAATGTAAGATGAAGTATCCAACTCAAGAATGTCGTTATATATGCGTGATCAGGGGTGTGAATTAACCAATAAACATGTTTAAGGAGAGATTGATTGGTACAACTAAAATCAAGAGAATGGAAGAGGGAGAGTTTTCACATTCTTTCTTTCAATATGTAAATGTCACTTTATTCATTTTAATGTGCACGTTAATATGAAATGGTTGCTTGTGGCAATTAATAAAAAAGTGTAACTTATGAATTAGGACTTATTTAACTTCACAACAATAATCAAGTATATATACATATAGATAGTAGAATAAAATAAGATAAAAAAAATGAAAAAATTTAGAGGTGCCACGTAGGCACAATCCAAGCTTAAGAATGACTCAATTTAGAATTTAAGATAGTACTCTCCACAAAATGATGTGAAGTATTTCTCTTCTCTCGCTAAGAAAAGGACAACATCAAAGTAAATGATCAATTTTGTGACAGCTTGTTTACATGATTTTAAATATATCAGAATCATTCTACTTACTTGTGAAAAGATAATATGCTGCTTATAAAAAAACTGAATTATGACAAACACTTATGAAAATTACAGTTACGTATTTGGCCTTTAAAGTCTTCCAACGGGCAATTTACTTTTATTTTCTTCCTCAAATTTTTTGACTTTTAGAAAATGTTTTAGATTTGTATCATTAAAATTAGACATTAAATTTGTACCAAAAAAAAAAAATTAGACATTAAATTGATTGGTATAGTGGAGTGAATAATAAACAGGGTGACTAAGTTTCAATAGTGTTGTTATTATTATAAGAAGATATAATAAAAGAGTGAAAATAAGCTCTTTTAGAAGTGTCACATAGGCATAATGTTTGCATATGATTAACTCAAGTTTCTAATTCAAAGATATATAGATAAATAGATAAGCTCCTTCAAATGGCTTGAAGTTTATAGATTTTCATATTTTTTTTCTCTCAATTTTACCCCATGTAGTCTTAATTAAAAAATTAAATATTAATTAAATATTTTTAATATCATTTCATATTTATAAGGACAGTTGAATAATTTAAGGATAATTAAAGCCATTCTAAATGGCTTTGAATTAGCCTCCGGTTGAAAGTTAATTTTGCAATGAGAAACATAACATTGGTTACTCCTTTTAAATTCTTGGGATTACTTCTTGGTGTGAATCCAAGGAGGTGTGTTCTTTCGGTGTAAATCAGATACTCTCTGCGTGTAACTGTAAAGACTAAACTTTCGAGCTGGATATGATCATAATAGAGGCAAAAAAATTTGCTTCAATAGATTTAACAGTTTTGTATTTTCATGGTTGGATTCAAGGAGGAGTTTTATTCATCAACCATTTCCATATTCTATGGGTTCGAGATTGAGTGTCAAGTTTGAAGGGTAAGATACGTTTCAACGCGTGGGAAAATTACTTTTATCAATTAATTATTTTTGAGTTTGTCACTGTATTTTTTAGGGTTATATAAGTGTCAATCCCTATAAATATAATGAATTTCCTGTTTCAGCCTCATACAAAAAAGTGGTATATTTGTGTCCTTTTAAAAAAAAAAATAACACGCGGTTTTAATCTCTTCCAAATTTAAATCCGTTTAATTATCTTTTATTCATACATTATCATAACATTCTAAAAAGATCATCCACAAAAAATGAGTTCAATATTTCTCTTCATAAAGGTGAAAATGATCTGACCAAAACATCGTCAAGTAAGATCGTGATGTTCTGAAGGTGAAGATAATGAATAAGAAAGTAAAAGTAAGCTTCTCCAACATACTATATGCAACGAGACATGTCCAACGCTCATATTTAACTTCCTACATTAGAATGAAGTCCTTGATCATCTATAAATGCAAAGGATTTCAAATCATTAAAGCTAAAATAACACACTTTAACTATCTTACAACTCTAAAATTACATGTTGGTCAATATTTAGAGTGTGTTTTGTATCAATCGATCTCGTGTTTAAGTTGAGTTGTAAAGTGATCCCAAACACTACACCATCATTTGTAACATTCTCAAGTTCTTATTATATGTTAGATTAAGTGAATTGATGTAAGTCGGTTGAGGCTAAGAAAATAAGTTTTTGCCTTTTGAGGCAAGTTAGTAAAATCTTTAAGTTTCCTAAGGCTAAAGGAATTCATGTTTTAAGAACAAGAGTGATCTGAAGTGAAGGTGTAGAAGTTGAAAAGGTTTCTCAAGCACCGTAGTGAAAATCTCACAATTGTGAGGATTAGAGTAGTCTAAATTGGATGAAGCTGTATAATTCTCAAGTCTAAAGTGATCCTCAGCTTTCATTAATTTGGAGAAGGCATGTGATATAGAGGATTTTGCGGAAAGCCCTAGAGAAACGAAAGGGTTAGGATTGCATATATTATTCAAGTTATCAATGATATGTATGAGGAAACCTCTACTAGTGTGAGGATACAAGATGGAGCCACAAAATGTTTTCTCATGACAATGAAACTATATCGAGGGGTTAACTTTAAACCCTTATATTTTCACTTTACTGTTAGACATACTTAACACATCAAAGAGTCTGCATCGAGATGCGTTTTTTTTGTGGATGATACAATCTTATTTGGAGAGTTGAAGGAGGAATTAAATGAGAGGTTAGAGATTTGGAGACGGTCCTTGGAAGCGTACGACTTCCTCATGAGTAGAAGTAAGACATAATATATGAAATGTAATTTTAGCAAAAATTGTAGTATTTCCAACTTAGAAATGAATGTTAAACAGCATGCCATATCACTGGTTTAAATATATTGGATTCATAGTTCAAAATGATGGAGAAATAGATGTCAACTATCGAATTCAAGTGGAGTGGTTGAGTAGAGGAGGATCTCGCATGTTTTATGTGATATAAAGGTCTCCCTCAAGTTGGAGGGAATTTTTTTTATCGTTTAGGTGTAAAACCGACGATGTTGTATTGTGTGGACAATCATAAACTGTTGGATAATAAATAGCCAACACGAGAATAAAATAAGTCTAGCGAAGATGAGAATGTTATGTTAGGTGTGCAGTAAGACATGATATAATTAGAAATGACCATATTAAAAATTGTGTTGGGTTTGCACCAATCGTAGAAAAAATGGTGGAAATTTGATTTAGGTGGTTTGAACGTGTTGAGAGACGACTTGTAAATTATGTAGTAAGGATAGTGGATCAAATAGAGACTAGTCAAATAAATAAAGATAATGAAAAACTTACACAAACTATAAGATAAACTATTAATCAATATATGGAGATTAATGAGTTAGATAAAGAAATAATATATGATAGAACATTACAATGTTATTTGATCTATGCATCCGATCTTATTTAGTGGGATAAAATTTAATTGTCGTTGTTTGTTGTGTCTATTTATCTCAATGGGTGTGGGAGATGAAAGAGTTATTGATTAAAGTCAAATTTGTTGTTAAATACTAGTGTATGTCTAAAACCCATCCTACCTTGTAAATAAAAATATATATTGATGAGGGGGGCAAGTTACCAGCTACATAACAAATTCTCACTCACATAGCTTAGCAACCTTTTTCTCCCACCAATCGACAACCAATTTCTTGGGTCACAGGTTACATTAACATTCATATGGTTGTATGTCACTCATACATATTCAACTTGTTTCATTTTCCTTTCCTTTCCTTTGCCACCACGTTCTTTTGTTGCCTTCTTGACCCAATTCCTCTCTGTCATTGCCATAATTCATGCCTTCACTTATTTCGGCACATATCCCCATTTCAAATCCTCTTCCCACTCAATATTAGTATTATTTCTTCACCTACCTTAGCAAACCAATCACAATACCAACTAACATTTTGGTAACTAACTAATTTAATTAGTAAACAAACTTTTTCAAACCTTAATTAGTCAATATGTTCATGCCTAGCTTTTTCCTTAATGTATGTATGTATGGTATACGTAATTTACCAAACTTTCATTCACGAGCACATAATGCATCTTTTGAAAATTTAGCTTAAACTGGTGGAATCAGTTTAATAAAGTTTTCAAAGTTTAAGCCAGAGACATGTCACATTGCTCAATTACTACTCTATTCCCTGTTTGGTACTATAACCATATATCAAATTAAAATTTATAAGCACTAAACTATGGATGAGAAAATATATAGAGTATATTTCCTTCAAAAAATATATATAGAGTATATCCCCTCAAAAAAAAATATAGATATTAAATTTTTTTTAAAAATATGTAGATTTAGGACCCCCACACACATCATGCAGGGCTAAACTGAAAGGACCATATTAGGTACACTTGTAATAGACCCACTAAAAGTATAACCCCATAATTAATTGGATTCAATTGTTTTCCCCCATCAAAATTTGTTAGGGCCCCAAACATGTCTAATTTGTATGCATTTGTAGGATATCCCTTTCAGTCATTATACACAATGGGTGGCAATTTATATCAAACACATCATGTGACTAACATGTGACCTTGGACAAATGAATGGTAAAAACAGAGTACAAGTTTTAATTTACATGTAAGATCTGTTGATCTAATCTTTGTCTCCCATAGTTTGGTTTTGTTACAGCCTACTACATGCTTCTTATTTTTCTTAACATTTTAGATCTAAATCTTGCTTAATTTTTTTTGGTGAATAAGTCTTGCCTAATTGACCCCTTATACTCTTACACCAAAAACCTTATTAGCCGTTTTAATATTGTTTATGGTAAGATGCCTTCTTGTTATTAATATTGAATATCTTTGATTATTATCGAATCACCAACCCAAATTGGAGAGTGGTGGTTTTGTTTAGTCATAAGAGTTGTGTTTGCTTGTCAAAAAGAAAGTTGTTTCAAATTCTATGTTTAGGGTCAACTATGAGTGCTCTTTGCCAACTTTAGAAAAATAGTGCTCTTATTTTTTTTATTTTTTTTAAAGAATCAAATTCAAGTTCTTCTGAACAACTCGTTATTTGGTTAAAACTAATGCTCTCGTAAAAACTTAAATATGTCTTGCTTTGCATTTTTTTGGCAATGTCATAATAATAATTTCACATTAAAGGTTCTGTAAAATTCAATTTTAGATAGCAATAAATATGGATAATTATTTTGTCAAAAAAAAAATATGACTATTTATTTGTCAAAAATATATATGGCAATTTAATTCATTGTGTCTTTCAAAAAAAAAATCATTGTGTAATATATTCATAGATTGTAGATAAGATTTTAATAATTTTAATTTAGAAAAGTTTCTTTCAAGAGATCAATAGTTATTGAAATATGTAATATTATTCTACAAGGTTTGCATTAAGGTGACAAGTAATTAAATACCTCTGGAAAATGGAGTGGAATAAAGTTTGATTTTGATTAAACAGTTAAAATATTTCTAACGACTTTTAATTTTTAAAATAGAATTTCATCATCAAAATTATGGTATTTTAGAATTTCAAGAAATATTCGCCAAAAAATCAAGGTTTTATCATAGATTAATAATGATCTAAGAATATCAAAACTAAATAAAAATACAAAATATATTTTCATATGTTCTATATAACTCGATATTTTTGTTAGAAAGGGAGACGATTGTCCTATCCTAATTAACAACCATATCCTTTTTCACAAATATTAAGAAAAGTTGATAATGTAATTAACATACATGTTTTGTGTATGACCTTAAGTGGAGAAAACCTATAAAAAAAAGTAATGATAATTATGTGACTCCAAGTGATCTATAATTCATCCTTAAAAAAAAATTGATCTATAATTCACTTTACTCCTAGGAGTTTTGGAGAAACTTCTCATTTTCCAATCGAATCTATTACTCTTTGTGTGTAGATGTATTTTAATTTTTTTATATTCTGAGATAAATTATCATTGAAAAAGAGTGTGTAGATATACTTCAAGGTAAATTGATACTATTAATAAAAGATATTGAATTAAAATAAGAAATGTATCTAGTAATTTAAAAAAGAATTTATATCTAGTGACATGTTTTTTTTCTTCTTCAAATAAATTATTTTTCTACGTAATAAAGTAAGGGTCATGTTAACTTGTGCCCTAAGGGCACATGTTAAGGAACCCAAAATGAGTAACTTTACATTGGAAAACATGATAATTTAATTTTAAAGAAGTTGACTGCATGACTTTTGATACATGTATTTCTATTATGAGTTCCTTAACATGTGCCCTTGAGGGCAACAGTTAACATTTGCCTAAAGTATACAACAACAACAACAACCAAATCTTATTCCACTAAGTAGGGTCGACTACATGTATCAAATTACGTCATATTATTCTATCATAAACCATATTTGAATCCAACTCATTGACTTCTAAATCATTTCTAATGGTTTCTCTTATAGTTTTCCTGGGTCTTCATCTACCTCTTTTGACATGACTCTCCTCCATCTGATCTACTCTTCTTACGACTGCATCTACGAGTCTTCTTCCTACATGCTCAAATCATCTAAGTCTATTTTCTACCAACTTTTCTACTATAAGTGTTACCTCCACTCTCTCCCTAATGATGTCATTCATAATCTTATTCCGTTTAGTCTTACCGCTCATCCAACACCACATCCTCATCTCTGCTGCACTTATTTTATTCTCGTGTTGGCTCTTAACCGTCCAACACTTCGTACCATGCAACATCGCTGGTCTAACTGTTGTCTGATAGAACTTTCATTTCAACTTAAGTGGTACTTTTTTATCACACAAAACACCCGAGACTTTTCTCCATTTCAACCACCCAACTTGAATACGATGATTTATATATGCTTCTATTTCTCCTTTTTTTTCTACAAAGTATATTAAATCATAAAGCATTATTAATTATTGAGTGGTTTATCATGTAATGGGTGAAGTTAAAAGCATTATTAAGTGACAAATTGTACTCAAATCCTGCAAATTCTTTTAAGTTAGGGGTTTCCCTATCGTTTTCTCAATTATTAAATGTCTTGTCTTGTATGCCTCCAAATAGGCAGGATTTTAAGCAAAAGAAACGCCCATAAAAGAAAATAATTTGGAAGGATATTTGCAACATCTCTATTACATCTTAATTTCGTCGGAACATGCATCAGTTCCACATGTATTGGTATATTGGATCTTTTAATTAATTGTTAAACATAATTTTTATTTCTTGAAAAAAAATTCTATCATTTAAAAAGTTATGATAACTAAAAAAGTGACTGTAAAATATCATGCATATATTTAATATTTTTTATGATAAAATATAAAAAAATTGTATAATGATTATAAACAAAAATTTGTTTTTTCTTATGAAACATTTTTTTTTCAAAATACAAAAAGTCAGGCAAATATATCAAAATCCTTCAACTTAAGAATGTGTCGTAGAATCCCCGTGAGCTTAGCTCAATTGATAGGGATATTTGCATATTATATGCAGGGGCCGGAGTTCGAACTCCGGACACTCCACTTCTCCACAATTAAATTGTGTGAGAGCCACTAGACTACTTGACAAAAAAAAAAGAAAAAAGAATGTGTCGTAGAAGCTCTTATGTTATATTGTTTTATTTTAGAGATAAGACATTAGGGCAATTGTTGTGAAGACTTTAACTTTCTTGTTTTGATTTTTGGAACACGTCGAGTATTAGGGAGTTTCCAAAATTTCCGCATGCCACCTTTATTCCTTTGGCTTGATCCCACAATTACAAACCTAACTGCACCGTGTCCATCAAGCTTTAGTCTTATTAAGGATTTATAATTTAAGCACGGAAGTGATAATTGATGTTTAATAATTATTAAGCCAGCCACTCTCTTTTGAGTACATGTTTTGGTTGTTTCAGTTGCAACTGTTCAAGGATTTAAGGTGTGTGGTAGGGACAATGTCATAAAATGGGACATGCTTAATTTATGGAGTATATGCTTTTTAAACTCATTTTGGACTGTCCTCTGTCTAACCTTTCTCTTATTTTGTCATTTTCACTTCCAAAGGATGATGAGTCTTTGGTATTAATGATAATTATGTACTATTAGGAGTTGAATGTAACATAATGGACTAAACTTCCACAACTTGACAAATCAATATTTAAATTTCAGCTGAGAGATATATCGTCATTTAATGTTCAAACTAATGTTTAAATTCCAGCTAAAAAATGTACAGTTGATTTGTGTTTTAACACGTCTTAAATAAATTACTTTAAATGTAGAAACCTATAAGAAATCAAACAAAGTAATGATAATTATGCGACTCTAATGATCTATAATTCACCTTACTCCTTAGACTTTTGGAGAAGGTTCTCATTTTCCTTTCGAATCTACTTCTAGTTCATACTGCTTATAATTTTGCAGATTGATAGCTTATTTTACTGGATAAATCTCTCTATCCTCCTTCTTAGAGTTTTGTGGAAGTGTCCTTTCATATAATCTTTTTTCTTATACACTTTTGACCTTAAATTATACCATATACAGTAAAGCCCTCATGGTAAATTTGGATTTGGTTAGGTGAAGCACCTTGTGGCCTGGCTATACAAAGAGGGGCATCCAAGAAAGACCAAGGGACATGATCTAATTTGAATTCATGTATTTGAATCATGGATATCATTTTTAATAAGATAAGAGATCATAAGTGAATTAAGAAGTGTCGCCGCCAATGCACCCTAAACAAAGCGGAATGGGTGGTCCGCTAAAATAAGGGGACATATTTTCACCCGTTCTTGTTTATGTGCAAATTATCCTGCTACAAAATAAATAAGTTAAAAAACCATTGACGCGGAAAATAACGGCAACCATGGAGTTGTGGGTTAGGTTGGATGGACTAGGTGGGTTAGAGGCTAAGGTACCCATCTCGCTTTAATATCCTTAAACAAGTTGACCATTTTGGAGAGAAAGTTAGAGGAATAAAACTATGAGTTTATTTTTCATCCTCAAGCTTCTCGCATGTTCTATTTTAGACTGTAAAATCCAAAAAATAGTGGATATATTGAGTTTTTTTTTAACGTTTTTACACCTTTGAATAGACAATCCGAAATGCCATAGAATGCATGAGAAAAAGTACATGAGATAAAAAATTCTCAAAATTCATTTATGCCAAAACCACTGACATAGCCCTATATCATAATTTGCATAGAGTAATTTCTCTTTCTCTTTCTCTTTTGGACTATCTTATGCACCACCTACCATGAGATGAGAATCGAGATTTCTCAGCTAACAATTTTTAAAACAGTGCAAACCATGTGCCCTGACACTTGACAGACAAAGCTGACTAGTGATTTTTTAGTGTCTGAGATTTTCTAGCTTTTTTCATAGGTGAATGCTTCCCTGGAACTGTTTTGACCATTTCAAGTGGCATAGGAATTAATGTCATCAATCCATCACAGTACCATTGCAACATTATAGAGAAGAGAAGCCATGATTTAAACGACCAAGAACCCATAATTATTGGTTGTCCATACACATGGAATGGACTACTTTCTAAAAGAAATGTAATATATATAACCACACATGAAGTTTTTTTTTAAATGAAACCACACACATGGATTACTTTAATATAATTAAATTGTTGTACCAAATAAATAGAAGAGATATAATTATATTTATTTATTTTAAATTCAATATATTATTTCTGTTAGCAACACCACAAATTACCCATCTTTAAAAGTTAAGAAAAAGTCAGATTAGTTGATTATTTGATAAGCACTTCCCACTTTAGATAGGCACTTTTTTTATTGCTCGTTTCCTTTTATTCTGGTGGGCTAGTAATATAATATAACACCAAACCATAACGAATCAAAATGTTGTAAGAGAGAATCATTACAACGATCAAAAAATTTGGACATGGCATGATAATGGGTTTGATAAATGAGCAGATTCTAAAAAAGTTGATGTTGAGATGAGTATATAGCCATAGAAACTTGAAAGTAACTAGTACTATTGACAGCCTTTTGTCAAAGGGAAAAAAATGTCATTGAAAGTTTCATTCCCACCAAGAAAGTAGGTGCGGATCGAGTAGCATTGTGGGAGGAGGAGAATAAAATAAAGACAATAAATTATAAAAAAAACACTTGTGGATTAAGTAAGTAACCTACATAGCTCAATGGATGCCTATAAGACTACACATATGTATGTATTAAAAGCTTGGAGGAGAAATTGAAAAAGATTGGATTTCATTGTCCCAACGGTATGTGCCTTTGGAACCTAACAAGCCTTTTGAATTGATGAGTCTTTGATTTAAATATAATAGTAAATGATTTCTTCATTCTTAAGGGCTAAGATGGTGAACAGAGGAAAAGAATTATAGAGGCAGGAATATGTACTTACATACTTTTGATCATCTTGTTATTGCTTTAAGCTATTTTTGCCCAACGAGGATACCCCCCTAACTTATGTAAGCAACAGCTTTATCTTATTCCCTTCAAAAGTCAAATTTAAATAAGTCGGGTTTTAGAGAGCTCTTCCCACTGGCATGATCAAAATCAGAATGAATCTTTTGGCAAATAATTTTCTACAAGATAAAATCACATACTAGTACATTACTTAAAACTTTGATCTTATTCTTTAAAAAATCTCATAAAAAAATTATAAATGTTTATTCAAAGAGAAATAAACACAAACTATTTACGCAAGATAATCCATTCAACCAGTTATATCTAACTGGTGTGGCTAAGTTGGTTAAGTAGTGCTAAGTGTGTAGAGTAGAATAAGTACTAATTTAATCCCTACAAAACACACTCTTGATAAAAATAAGAGCTTTATGTTACGACTTAAATAAACATCGAAATTGAGATTAGTCTCATCATGAAGTTGGGAAAGCTAATCCATTGTGATATTGAAGGATGAAATTACTGTTCCTTTCCCTCCAAGTTCAGCTCCCAAAAAGTAAAATACCCCACAGCACAGTCACTCACCCATGCTCTCTATTCACTATAATACTCTACAGCTGTTTGTACTTGGTGCTTATGCTCAACTACAAGACAATCTAACCTAGAAAACCGGGATTGGATTGCAATTGAAAAATGAATATGTGCACTATTTCCTCAAGTTCCAATCTAGAATGTGAAATAAAATACCTACCATGATCTGCCTAAAGAGACGGGCCATAAAGAGAGCTGATAGTGCATTGTATTTCACGCTATTATTGCACACTATCGCATTGCATCATCAATCAGTAGTAGCACCGAATGTACGACATCAGAGTATATACATTAAAAAATTAGTAATAGTGGTAAAAATTCCACGAAGCCATCAATTTTCAAATCAAATTGTGACATCAAAATGATTTTTTGATCTAAAAATATATTGTGACAACAATATCCATATACCATAATTTGCGTTTGAACTTGAAGATAAAAGTATAGAACTTCAATGTACTTGTTATTAAAAAAATCTAATAATAAAATACCAAAATTATAAACAAGATCCCCGCAATTGGATGTATCAGAGTATTCTAGAATTCTGCCAGAATTGGGCAATAACAATGGTAAACTAATGACGACTTCATCACAGGCCATCCGAACTGAACCAGTGATACTTCTTTTCGAATCATGACTAGATTAGTTCATCTGATTAGTTTTCTGTTCAGTTGAATCAGATCATGATTAAACTGAAAATATAACAAGTTCACGATCCAACTAGTTCAAAAAATGGATACGTTCTGATTTTAGAGACATTGTTTGGCTTCCGTTTTGCCTAATTCTAATTTTACATAGCATTTTCCTTGAGTAATACGATACAGCATTTAGATTTCTTCATTCTGCAGAAGCTAAATTTTAACCACTAAAAATTCTAACCTCATAACTGCTCTACATTCTCAAGAGAAGAAAAGTGTTTGTCAATGGTGTTGAGAGTTTCTTGATCAATTTCAGAGGCCCCAACCAATTTTGGTAACGAATAATCCATTTCTTTTGCTGGTACAGCATCGCCTTCAGCAGTTTGTTTCTGATGCATTTCATTGTCTGTGTGTTGCACCATATCAGAGTCTTCATCTGAATTGAAAAGCTGTAACTTCACCTCCAAGCATGACTGCAAATCCTCCTCGCTTCGGGCTTTGTTAATTTTGTCCAGAAGATCACTTATAGCTGATAACTTTTCGGTCCTCTTTCTCTTATTCGAAGATTCACTAACTTCATCGATTTGTTCATTATTGCTTTCACCATCTACAGCACAATTCTCAAGCTTCTTCAATCCATCATCTACAGTTTTTTTTATTCTTATTCTAACACCATCACTTCTCGTCGAGTTTGACCTTAGTTGCAATTTTAACCCAGGGATCATTACCTCATTGTTCTCTGTTGAAGTAGGATTAGCCTCCGATGCAGTAGACACATCCTCATCTGAATGCTTCACAGATAATACTTCTTCCAGCAAATCTACATTTTGCATGTATCGGTCAAAAGCTTCATTTTCCGCTTCAACATTTCGCTCCTTGTATTCCTTTAACTTGGAAAATCTCCAATCGTTGATAGCTGCAGCATCCTGTAATCAGACACAATGATATTACTTCCAAGCAACATACAGCTTGCTAGAACAAGTTTTATACTCGATCAAACTTAGTTTATATATTGTGCATGTACCTTTCTAGTTAGTGGCTTCTTTGATCGAATTGAAAGATGCAAATTATTGAACTGAGCAAAACTATTGGAAAGTTGTCGAAGTGACGCAGCTCTACCTGCACTACTGATATAAAAAGCAAAATGATCCTCAGGGAAAAATATAAGAAACTGAAATCTGATTATATAATTGAATCAATCAAGCAATTAGAAATAAATACTACCAGAACAAACTGGAAGTTCAAATAAATCACAAGTTACAGACAATTATTAAATCTCTAAATTTTAGAGATTGATACATCTATTTACAAAAGGTACAGATCATGTTTGCTGTTCTACAGACTATGGGTGCAAGATATCAACCAAACCAGATAATATTAACACTCCCCTCAGGCCTGAATATAAGTCATTTTCATCAAACTTTTCTTGTAAAATTTCTTTGCTCCATCTCATAAAACCCCTTTCAAAAAATTTATTCCATTTATTATTTGTTTACCCAAGTACCCTTGATTATTTTACATTAGAACTTAGCAATAAGTGTTGTCGTGAGAAAGATAAATTATTTCTCTCTTATTTAAACAATGGAGATGTATATATACAATAATGTAAGTTGATGAGTTTCAATAATTTGAAGGATAAAATTGAAAGAGTAATACAAGTTACCAACAAATTTAATGCTACTGCAACTTTCTTAACTCCAGTGACATAATTAACAAGGTTTTATATATACAGGGACATCCTTATATGCTTAGTTTTTTTTTTTTATGGAAACCTAGGTTGGCTACAAGGCAATTGACTACAAAAATCAGTATCTGAGAACCTACTTTTTCAAAACCTCAAATCTTGTAATTGTTTCCAACATTCAACTTCACACACAGAAAGAGTCTGGTTTGAAACTTTGCTGTTCCAGATCTTGCAACTAGCTATGTTTAAGATTTTATCTAATAAGAACATTGAATCCAGAAGCCAACTTTCTATAACTGAGACCTTCCCAATCTACATTTGTATCAGGAACAATAATTTTTGTAAGGTCTCTTTTTATCATTTGGAGAAGAACAGAGGAGACTCGGACTACAATCTAACTATCTAAACTCCAAATGCATCTGCTAGAAGAGAAATAGACAGAGCGGGGGAACAAAGACTCCAAATTTGCATTCCATAATCCAAGCTGGCCCAGAGCTTGGTAGGCCAGTCTGCACAATGGTTACCCCTTCCAACAAGGTGTGCAGAAAACACAGGTTCTAGGAATCAGTAATGCCTTCTAATATGCTAAATGATGGAGAGTAGACTTGCTAATAGATTCACAAATGGCATTCATAACACCGCTCCAAGTCAAAAACCAAACCACAAGCAATTGCATGTAATTCTGCATTAATATTTGAATCAAAGTCATGGCTACTAGAGACATCAATAATCCAATTACTAGAGGAGTTCATGATGAGACAGCCATAACCCAACAGCTACGGGTTCCAAAATGAGCTCCCGTCCACATCAAGTTTCACAATATTCTCATAAAGCTGCCAAGAAACAGACCTCATGTTGTGCTGTTGTTGGAAACCAAACACTTAAGGTGGAATCAAAAAGAGCCTTAATGTCATTAACAACAAGCCAGTCCATTCGGGAAAAAAAAGCTCCCATTATGAGATTTCCAAACCAACCAGCAAGGAATTAAAAATAGTTTATGTAGCATTGTACTTTATCCAATGACATCATTGGCGAGGAAATTCTGGGGCTAAGTGAAACAGAAACTGCACCGGATACGCCCATCAACCATACAGATTTACAAATCATGTAAAGTTGTCTCTTGAGCTGCACCACATCTACATCAAGAAGTGTAATGGGAGACAAGTCGAGAGGATCTAAAAACATTTGTGGGAAGACTATCATAAGACCAGATCCAAGACCAGTTATAGGAAATAGGCACAGAAGTTGTATTGCGCTTACTAGCCATGTGTGGCTCTTTTAGTCATGTAAACAGGAAGGAGTACTATCCACAATCCACATTTGAGTTAACAAACACACCACATTTCTTGCAAGATATCAGTAGGGAGTTGAGTGGCAAGAAGATTGACAGGCCACTCACCAGAGTGATGTATGTCACTAATAAATTATTGAACATCGTCAATATTAATCTTTAAAGAATCAGTACATTAGAAATCGCAAAGTGCCGTGTGCAGGTAGGTTTCCAAGTACACTAAAGCCCCTGCATACGCAGGGTCCGAGAAAGGGTCCCACAATTTGGTGTATTGTATGTAGCTTTACCCTAATTTTACACAAGAGGTTGTTTCCAGGACTTGAACACGCGACCTTTCAGTCACGTGACAACAACTTTACTGAGGCTCCCCCTTTAGTAGAAAGTAAAGCATACAAAACAAAAAAACAGAGACAAATTAATGTGTAGTAGACTAGAAACGGACTGACTCAGCCTTTCATGTGTTTTTGACGTGTTATTTTAGGGTTTTCTTTAATGACAGTGTCGTTTTAAAGAACCAGGTTGTGGTCCTGACCCACAAAACAAGGCTCTGTGCAACATGACCAGAAAAATGGTACTGCCGTTAAAATCGCACATGTTTAATTGCTGAAAAATGGGTCAGGTCAAGCGACAACACCCAGTATGTTTAAAAGAAATTTTAGGGTTTTTTCAAAAGTCATATAAAGTAGTAACACACACAATCAACAAAGTTCACTCTCAATTGTGTCAATAGCATTTCAATTCTTTCCCTCACTGACAATAACCAGCAGCAAATAGCAACGACATAAGAGAAACTTTATAGCTTGTCGCCGCCAGCGGCTGCAATGAACCCCAGTGGTCATATGATCATAACCTGCTCTGATGCCTGTGTCGAAATCAGACCAACTCCCCCTCTCTACAATCGCGTATGCAATAAATGCTAATTGATATGATTTGCTAATTCGAATCTCAATCTATGATTCTAAACATAATAATAAATGTGCATCTTGACTATTTGTGGGCCATAAGTCCAGATGTCGTCCTCGGGTCCTTGTTAGTGACTCAAACTACATAAATCAAAGACCTCCTAGAAAGAATGTTATGGCAGATTGGAAACCCATGTCAACTAACTTTAAAGTATCAAGATTTGGATTTCTCCCATGAATGATCTTCAGCTTTACAGGTTTGTAGTGGGAGTTCTTCAATATGCAAACCATTACTAGACCTGAAATTTGGTTTTCAGTAAACAAGGTTGGTCAATTATGGCTGAAACTTCTGATGAACGGTAGAAATTTGG